>Ga0209795_10000012_pt1 | contig 261778 bp, 238 predicted proteins | sample AgamicOrMarz_FD_187166 | JGI IMG/M metagenome (GOLD analysis project Ga0209795, IMG submission 187166) | Agave microbial communities from Guanajuato, Mexico - Or.Ma.rz (SPAdes) (version 2) | ecosystem: Host-associated > Plants > Phyllosphere > Phylloplane/Leaf | place: Guanajuato, Mexico... | reverse complement strand
GTTCTCCAACGAAGAGGGCAAGAAGGGCCGCATCGAAAAGGGCCAGTTCGCCGATCTCGTCGTGCCGGACAAGGACTTCTTCTCCTGCGCCGAGGACGAGATCTCGTTCCTGACCTCCGAGTTGACCATGGTCGGCGGCAAGATCGTCTACGGCGCCGGTGAATTTTCCGCACTCGACGAAAGCAACATTCCGCCCGCCATGCCCGACTGGTCGCCGGTGCGCAAGTTTGGCGGTTATGCCGCCTGGGGTGAGCCGGAAGGCGCGGGCGCCCGCTCGCTGCGTCGCACGGCGATTTCGACATGCGGCTGCGCCAGTGATTGCGGTGTCCATGGTCATGACCACGCCGGTGCCTGGACCTCGAAACTGCCGATCGCCGACATGAAGGGCTTCTTCGGTGCGCTCGGATGCTCCTGCTGGGCGGTGTGAGGCCGGGGCATAGGGCTGTCGGATAAGAAGCACCCCCCTCTGGCCTGCCGGCCATCTCCCCCACAAGGGGGGAGAAAACCAACCGCAAGCGCCTGACTCGATTGAGCTTCGGCGGATCAGCTGGGTTAAGCCCTCCCCCTTGTGGGGAGGGTGGGGAGGGGCCTTTCTGTCCTAGGTGACAGCCTATTCGATAGATTTAATTGCGATTATCGCAATTAAATCTGAATTTTTACTGCAATTTTTGGCGGCAATCTTTCCGGCCAATATCGCTCCATCAACAGACAACAGCGCCGCTCGGTTCGACCGGCCAAACTTTAAGAGGAGCAGACATGACCGATCATTCTCCAGCCGCAACGCGCCCGGGCACATTGCTCGCCCGTGTAGTCACCGCCCCTGCGACGCGCAGCATCGCGCTTCTGGCGCTCTGCGCCGCCTATATCCAGGGCCCGCTGACCAAGATCTTCGATTTTAACGGCGCTCTGGCCGAAATGGAGCATTTCGGTCTGCATCCGGCCGGCTTCTTCGCCGTTGCCGTCATCGCCTTCGAACTGACGGCCTCCGCCATGGTCGTGTCCGGCTTCCTGCGCTGGGCAGGCGCGCTTGCGCTGTCGGGCTTCACGCTTCTCGCAACCTTTATTGCCCTTCGCTTCTGGGAAATGGCACCCGGCATGGATCGCATGATGGCGACCAATGCCTTCTTCGAACATCTCGGCCTCGCCGGCGCTTTCGTCATCGTTGCCGCAATCGATCTTACCAAAGGACAAGGCAAATGAGCGCCGCACCCTCCAAATCTGGCGGAGGCAGCTTTGCCCCGCTCGCCCAACCGGTCTTCGCAGTCCTCTGGGCGGCAACGGTTCTCGGCAATACCGGCAGCTTCATGCGTGATGTCGCAAGCTCCTGGCTGATGACGGATCTTTCGGCTTCACCGGCCGCGGTCGCCATGGTTCAGGCGGCGGGCACCCTGCCGATCTTCCTGCTCGCCATCCCGGCGGGTGTGCTCACCGACATTCTCGATCGCCGCAAATTCCTCATCGCGGTGCAGATCCTCCTGGCATCGGTCAGCCTGACGCTGATGGCGCTTGCCCATACCGGCCTTCTGTCGATCAGCTCGTTGATCGCCCTCACCTTCGTCGGCGGCATCGGCGCCGCGCTGATGGGGCCGACATGGCAGGCGATCGTGCCCGAGCTCGTGCCGCGACAGGATGTCAAAAGCGCCGTGGCATTGAATTCACTCGGCATCAATATCGCCCGGTCGATCGGCCCGGCTGCCGGTGGTCTCCTGCTTGCCGCCTTCGGGGCAGGTGTCACCTATGGTGCGGACGTTGCGAGCTATATCGTTGTCATCGCCGCTCTCGTCTGGTGGCCGCGGGCAAAGAACGCCAATGATGCACTTGCAGAAGGTTTCTTCGGTGCATTCCGCGCCGGCCTTCGATACACCCGTGCCAGCCGTCCGCTGCATGTCGTGCTCGCCCGTGCTGCAATCTTCTTCGCCTTCGCCAGTGCCGTCTGGGCGCTCCTGCCGCTCGTTGCCCGCCAATTGCTTGGTGGTGATGCAGGCTTCTACGGTATCCTGCTTGGTGCGGTGGGTGCCGGGGCCATCGGCGGTGCGCTGATCATGCCAAAGCTTCGTCAGCGTCTCGATGCCGACGGTCTTCTGCTCGGTGCGGCTATCATCACCGCTCTGGTCATGGGAGCGCTTGCACTCGCCCCTCCGAAATGGCTCGCCATCGTCGTTCTTCTCTTCCTCGGTGCCGCCTGGATCACGGCTCTCACCACACTCAATGGTGCTGCCCAATCCATCCTGCCCAACTGGGTGCGTGGCCGCGGACTTGCCGTCTACCTTACCGTCTTTAACGGCGCGATGACGGCAGGCAGTCTTGGCTGGGGTGCGGTCGCTGAAGCTGCCGGCATTCAGGGAACGCTGCTGATCGGCGCTGCCGGATTGCTCGTCGCCGGCGTGATCATGCACCGCCTGAAACTGCCGACTGGCGATGCTGACATGATCCCATCCAACCACTGGCCCGAGCCGCTTGTTGCGGAACCCGTCGCCCATGACCGCGGCCCTGTGCTGATCCTCATCGAATACCATGTCGAAAAGCACCACCGTACCGCCTTCCTGCATGCTCTCGACGAACTTTCCCAGGAACGCCGCCGAGACGGTGCCTATGGATGGGGTGTGACCGAAGACAGCGGTGATCCGGAAAAACTGGTGGAATGGTTCATGGTCGAATCCTGGGCCGAGCATCTGCGCCAGCACAAGCGGGTCTCGAATGCCGATGCCGATCTGCAGGGGAAAGTGCTCGCTTATCACAGCGGCCCGGAAAAACCCGTCGCGCGTCACTTCCTGACAATCAACCGGCCCGGTACGGCTTGAGCAGCGATGGAGAGGCGGTGTCCGCCGCCTCTCTTGATAATTTCAAAAATCGCAATTAATTCGAAATTATTGATGCAATTGTTGGCTGCAATATTTTTCGACAATATTCGGTGCATCAGACACGCATACCTTGGCTTTCAAAACCACACGGACACCCCCGGAGTTCAAGATGACCAACACGATCCTCCCCCTCACTCGCCGCGGCGCTCTGCTCTCTGGAGCTGCCGTTGCTGCAACTCTCGCAATTCCAACCTCGTTCACCCTTGCAGCCAATGCTGCATCCACCAAGCACCCCACAGAAGGAAACAAGACCATGGCTTATGTAACCACCAAGGACGGCGTCGAAATCTTCTACAAGGACTGGGGCCCGAAGGACGCCCAGCCGATCGTTTTCCATCATGGCTGGCCGCTGTCGTCGGACGACTGGGACGCGCAGATGCTGTTCTTCCTCTCCAAGGGCTATCGCGTCGTCGCCCATGACCGCCGTGGCCATGGCCGTTCTGCCCAGGTCTCCGAAGGTCACGACATGGACCATTATGCAGCCGACGCATTTGCCGTCGCCGAGCATCTGGACCTGAAGAATGCGGTCCATATCGGCCATTCTACCGGCGGCGGCGAAGTTGCCCGTTATGTGGCCAAGCACGGCCAGAAGGCCGGCCGTGTCGCCAAGGCGGTTCTCGTCTCTGCCGTCCCGCCGCTGATGCTGAAGACCGACAGCAATCCGGAAGGCCTGCCGATGGAAGTTTTTGACGGTTTCCGTTCTGCACTTGCCGCCAACCGCGCGCAGTTCTTCCGCGATGTTCCGGCCGGCCCGTTCTATGGCTTCAACCGTGACGGCGCCAAGGTTCAGGAAGGTGTGATCCAGAATTGGTGGCGTCAAGGCATGATGGGCGGCGCAAAGGCACACTACGACGGCATCAAGGCCTTCTCCGAGACCGACCAGACGGAAGACCTGAAGGCGATCACCGTACCGACGCTCGTCCTGCATGGCGAAGATGACCAGATCGTTCCGATCGCTGATGCGGCACTGAAGTCGATCAAGCTTTTGAAGAACGGCCAGATCAAGACCTATCCCGGCTTCTCGCACGGTATGCTCACCGTCAACGCCGACGTCCTGAACGCCGATCTGCTGGCGTTTATCAAGGGCTGAAATTGAACAAGGGCCGCGGCATTGCATTGCCGCGACCCTTTCTGTCTGCGCCGGATAAGGACGCAGTGAGATTTGTTCCTGTTTCATGACAATGATCAATCTCCCCCTGCTCTCGATGCTTTAGCCATTATTTCGATCCCCCGCCTCGGCGGACGGCATTTCGCAATGCCAGCCCTCAGGCGATCGAAATGAAACGTCTATGCGAAAGAGCCCGGTTCCCATGGCACTTCCTCCCAGCTCCCGCCAGGTGCGCGCCTTTCTCGCCCTTGTCCATCATTTGAAATTCACCCGCGCTGCCCAGGAACTGAACGTCTCCCAGCCGACATTGACGGTGCAGATCAATCAACTTGAGGAACAGCTGGGCATCAAGCTGTTCGACCGCAACAAGCGGCGCGTCGAGCTGACACCGGCCGGGCGCAACATCCTGCCGCTGATGGAACGCCTCGCCATGAACATGGACGAGATCCTGCTCGCAGCAACCGACCTCACCTATGCGCGCAGAGGTATAGTCAAGATCGCCGCCCTGCCATCGGTTGCGGCAAGTTTCCTGCCGCGTGCGATCATGGTTTTCCGCGATCAGAACCCCGGCATCGAGATCAATGTCTGGGATGTCGTCGGTGAAGATATTATCAAGCTGGTAAAAGCCGAAGAAGTCGATTTCGGCATTGGCACGCGCATCAGTTCCGACCGGACGATCAAGGTCGAGGATTATGTGTCCGATAGCCTCTGTGCGTTCTTTCCTGTCGACCACCCGCTGGCCAATGCTGCGCCGGTTCTGCAGATCAGTGACTTTGCCTCCTATCCTCTGGTGCTGACGCGAAAAAACAGCACCGTCCGGGTGCTTTTCGAGCGTTCGATGGAGCGTGAAGGCTGCGAGGTGAGCGTCGTCATGGAAGCCAACTACATGTCGACGGCGCTGAGCATGGTGCGGGCAGGGGTCGGCGTCGCCATTCTGCCGACATCCGCCGTCGAGGCAGGGAATATGACAGGTCTTGCCTACAAGCTCGTGGATGCTCCCTGGTTCAATCGCCGGGTGGGCATTATCCGCAAGGCGGACCGTTCACTCCAGCCGGTCGCGCAGCGTTTTATCGAAACCATGCACAGCATGCCGGATCTTCGCACCGACGAAAGTTTCAAATCGGTCCGCAGGCTCGATAAGGTGCCGGCCAGAACATCAGGACCGGGGGGCGGCAGATCGGATGGTTTACTGGCCTCGGCTCCATGAGGGTCGGCCGCGGCCAGTCCTGCCGAACTGGCTTTAAATTGCACAAGCCTCTGCGTAGGATTGTAGCCTAACCTTATGCGGCGGCGATTGCCTCGATCTCAAGCAGCCAGTCCGGGTCGTAGACATCCGTGATGATCGTCGAGAGAGCGACAAGATGCTCGCCCATCACCTCGAAGCGCACCTTTGCATTGATATCGCGGTCTTCATAACGCTTGAGGAAGGTCGTAACCTTTACCAGGTTAGACAGGCCCATGTCGGCAGCTTCGAGCTGGGCAATGACATTGGCCCAGCAATGCCTTGCCTGCTCCTCGAAGCCTGCGGGCACCTTGCCGTCCTTGTCTGCCGGTATCTGTCCGCTGATGAACAGCAGCCTGCTGTGCCCGGATAGATCGACCGCCTGCGAATAGCGCCGATGCAGGGATTGCGGTGCGTTCTCGGCATTGACTGGTGTGATCTTCAGTTCTTCTGTCATGCAAAATTCTCTTCATCGTTGAGCCGGGACGCGCGCACATGGCATGCCGCCTGCTCCTGTACACCAACCTTGACGAGTGGCGGGGGCTCGCGTCGGCAGATCTCTTCGGCCAGCGGACAGCGGGTGACGAAAGAGCATCCGACCGGCGGATTGGCCGGGCTCGGCAGGTCGCCCGTCAGAATTATCCTTCTGCGGGCGCGTTGCGCGATGGGATCAGGCAGCGGGACGGCAGAAAGAAGCGCCTCGGTATACGGGTGAACCGGCCGCGCGAAAACCGCTTCCGTAGGCCCGGTCTCAACCAGTTTTCCCAGATACATGACCGCCACGCGATCGGCGAAGTGACGCACGACCGAAAGATCGTGGCTGATGAACAGGTAGGAGAGGCCGAAGCGCCGCTGCAGGTCGAGAAGTAGGTTGAGGATCTGCGACCGGATCGACACGTCGAGCGCCGAAACCGGCTCGTCGAGAATGAGCAGTTTCGGCTGCAGTGCGAGCGCCCGTGCAATGACGATGCGCTGGCGCTGGCCGCCGGAAAATGCGTTTGGCCGCCGCTCTGCATGCTGCGGATGCAGGCCGACAAGCGAAAGCAGCTCGGCTACCCGCTCGGCCCGCGACTTCGCATCGCCCACGCCATGGATAGCCAGCGGTTCGGCAATGCTGTCGCCGACCGACATTTTCGGGTTGAGCGCCGAAACCGGATCCTGAAACACGGTCTGGATATCGCGGGAAAGCCGGATGCGGGTCTGACGTTCTCCATGCCTGACCTCTTCGCCGGCAAAGGAGATCGTGCCGGCGGTCGGGATCTGCATGCCAAGGACGGCGGCACCGAGCGTCGACTTCCCGCAGCCGCTCTCGCCGACCAGCGCCATGCTCTCGCCCGGCGCGATATCGAAATCGACGCCGTCCACGGCTTTCACATGACGGATATCGCGGCCCCACAGGCCTTTGCTGAGGGGAAAATGGACTTTCAGTCCACGGACGGAGAGAAGAGGTGCCATCAGACAAGAGCCTCCACGCGATCGCTGTGCCAGCAGGCGGCGCGGCCGGTGTCGGGCCTTGGCGCAAGTGCCGGCATTTCGCTCAGACACCTGTCGCCGGCCACCGGACAGCGTGGATTGAAACGGCATCCGGCCGGCCATGAGCCGATATCGGGCACCGTGCCCTCGATGACCGGCAGTTCGGTCTTTGCCTGCCCGTCGAGCCGGGGAATGGTGGAAAGAAGAAGGCGCGTATAGGGGTGGCGCTGGCTGGCAAAGATCGTCTCGACCGGTGCCTCCTCGACGATCCGGCCGGAATACATCACCGCAACACGGTCTGCCATATCCGCGACCACACCCATGTCGTGGGTGATCAGCAGAATGGCCGTGTCGGTCTCGTCCCTCAGCCGTTTCATCAGTTCGAGGATCTGCGCCTGGATCGTCACGTCGAGCGCGGTCGTCGGCTCGTCGGCTATCAGGAGTTTCGGTCGACAGATCAGCGCCATGGCGATCATCGCGCGCTGGCACATGCCGCCGGAAAGCTCGAACGGATATTGCCGGTACCGCAGCTGCGGCTCGGGAATGCCGACCTCCGCCAGCATGTCGATGGCGGCGGCCTTGGCCTCACGGGACGAGACGCCGCGATGGATGATCAGGCTTTCCTCGATCTGCCTGCCGATCGGCATCAGCGGATTGAGCGAGGCGACCGGTTCCTGGAAGATCATCGCCAGCTCCGCGCCGCGCCGCAGCCGTCGCCGTTCCTCGCTGATACTGACAAGATCGGAGCCGCCGAGCTCCACTCTGCCCCTGTCGATCTTCGCCACCTTGGGAAGCAGCCCCATCACGGCAAAGGCCGTCATCGATTTGCCGCAGCCGGATTCTCCGACCAGCGACAGGATCTCTCCTGCACCGATCGCAAGCGAGACACCATCGACCACCGTATTGCCGCGGATCGAGACCGAAAGATCGCTGACGTTGAGGACTGGTCCGCTCATCGCACCTCCTCGGCCGTTGCGGCCCATGGGTGGTTCGGATGCGCCATAGCGACGAATTCATCGCCATTGCGCATCACGGCGGAGGGGATGGCGAAATTGACGGGATAGAGCGTGTCCTCGACGATCTCGACGGGAAATTCGCCCGACAGCCGGTTCGCGACATCGGCCCGCGCCCGGCGGTCGACCATGATCGTCACCCCGCTCGCGTCGATGCGCGGGCTCATGAAAGCGTCTTCCAGCGACAGTCCGAAACATGCCACATAGGATAGAAGCTGCACCACGGCAGGCATGATCTGGCGTCCGCCCGCGGCACCAAGTGCCATATAGGGCCTGCCGTCGAGGGTGGCGATGATCGGGCACATGTTGGCGAGCGGTCGCACACCCGGTGCGATCGAATTCGGCTGTCCTTTTCGCGGATCGAACCACATCATGCCGTTATTCATCAGGAACCCGGTCTGCGGCAGCACCACTTTCGAGCCGAAACGGGAAAGCAGCGTATTGGTGAGCGACACCATCGTACCTGTGGAATCGACGACGCTGACATGGGTGGTGCAGCTCCCACCACCGGCATGGCCAAGGCTATGCAGGCGATATTCCGATGCCCGGCGCAGCGCCCGCGCGAAGGCGAGCGCGCTCTTGCCGGACAAGGGGTCTTCCGTCGGCAATGTCTTGTCGAGTTCGCTGATTGCGTCGATCATCGTCGGCCCGCCGGACAGGCCGCCCATGGCATAGATGTCGAGGCCGCGATAACCGTGTTTCAGCGGCTCGAGCCAGCGAGGACGGTAGCTTGCCAGATCCTCGGCACCAATGCGCGATCCGCCATCCTGAAGATCGGTAACGATCTTGCGGGCCGTCTCACCCTCATAGAAGTCGCGCGCCCCGGCCTTTGCCAGCCGCTCCAGCGTTACAGCCTTTACCGGCATAGGCAGAAAGGCGTCGACGCCGCGCTCGGGCGCACGAGGCGGACGGCCATCGACAAGGAATATTTCTGACGATGCGTGGAAACGCGACAAGCCTGCAGCATCTATCGCCAGCGCCAGAACGGTAAACCAATCGAGCCTGGTTCCGCGGCGCGCATGCTCGATCGCCGGCTGCAGAGCCTCTTCCCATGTAAGCGTCCCGAATTTCTCCAGCGCTTCCGCCAGTCCCGCAATGGCGCCTGGCGTGCAGATCGAGGAATAACCGATGAGATTTCGGTCGCCGACGATCGATGGCCAGTTGAACCAGTCGCCGTCGCGACCGGCAGTCAGCGGATAATCTTCCGTATCAAGGTTCTGCGCCGAGATCACGTTGAAATCGAGCGTGTCTACAACGCCTGTAGTGCCATCCGCCCGTAGCATGAAACCACCGCCACCGATGCCGGAAAGCCAGGGTTCGACGATACTCAGCACGAGTGTCGTCACGACAGCCGCATCGACGGCGTTGCCCCCGCGCGAAAGCACGGCGGCGCCTGCTTCGGCTGCAAGTCGGTTCTGGCAGGCAACCAGCCCGTTGCGGCTGCGTGTCTCGCCCTTGCGGATGGTCCAGCTCTCGGTCATGCGTTTTTTCCAAATCGCCGCGCGCCGATCGGCTGCGGTATTCTTGCCTCGACGGCGAAGCGTTTTTGATTGGCAGAGCCCTGATGAAAACGGGCGATCTCGTCTGCGGTGGCCACCCAGGCCGCCGGCTCGGCCGCAATCTCCTGCAGAAGATCTTCGAGCAGTGCGATGCGCTGGGCGCGACCGGAAATCCAGTCATGCACGGTCAGAGTGAAGAGATCGCCGAAACGGTGCAGGGTGCGCCACTCCGATTTCCAGTCCTCCAGCACCATCCGGCCTGACTGCATCGGAAAGCGATCCCGCCCGCCACCTTCGAATTTGAAGAATATAGCGTCATCGACGGCCCATTGAACCGGGATTTCCGTCACGCCCTCGATCTCATAAGGATGGTCGAAACCGGAGAGCGAGCTGTCATAGCTGAGCCCCAGCCGCCTGACCTCGGACAGCATATGCGGTGTCATTTCCCAGGCGGGTGAGCGAAAGCCTGTCGGGCGCTTACCTGTCTGCTTGACGAACAGTTCGAGGCTCGCTTCGATCGCACCGGTAAACTCTTTATCGGAGATTTCCGAGACGATCTCGTGGAAATATCCGTGCAGGCCAATCTCGTGCCCGGCATCCAGCAGGGCCGGCAGCATGTCCGGATGCTGTTCGGCGACATGGCCCGGCACGTAGAAACTCGCCTTGAAGCCGAACCGGGCGAAAAGTTCGACCAGCCGCCATAGCCCGGTGCGTGGGCCGAAATTGCGGATCTCGTGGGTGCCGAGCCGTTCCGGCGCATTATCCCCCTGCGACCACAAAAACGGCGAGTTGGCATCGACATCGACCGACAAAAGCACCGCGGATTGCTTTCCCTCCGGCCATTGATAGGCAGGGAAGGCGGAAAGTGGGGCAGCCGGATCCGGCTTCTCATCTGACATTGCGTCCTCGTCGGCCTAGAGGGCTTTCTTCTTGTCCTGATAGACGGCGAGCGATCCGATAGAATTGCCGCCATCGACTGCCAGCGTCGCGCCGGTGATGTAGGACGCGGCGGAAGACGACAGGAACAACACGGCATTCGACACGTCGTCGCTGCTTGATGCACGGCCGAGCGGAATGGCGTCGGTCACTGTCTTGATATGTTCCTTGCTCAGGGCGCTGACGCTGCTGCCGGCGGCAAAACCCGGCTCGACGATGTTCACGCGAATACCGTATTCAGCAAGCTCGATGGCAAATCCCTTTGTCAGCCGATCGAGTGCGGTCTTGGAGGTCGAATAGGTTACGGCGGTGCGCCGCATCTTGCGGGCGGCACCTGAGGAAATGTTGACGATCGATCCCTTCACGCCCTTGCCGACCATCTGCCGGGCAAACAGTTTCGACAGATAGAACGGCGCCCTGAGGTTCACGCCCATGATTGCGTCGAAATCGTCGATATCCATGTCGAGCAGAAAGCCCGAGGGATAGATGCCGGCATTGTTGACGAGAATATCCGGCGCACCCCATCGTTTGGCAATCTCGGCGGCGAAACGGTCCATGTCGGGCGAACTCATCAGGTTCGTCGTGATACCGAAAGCCTGATCTCCGTAGATGCCGACGGTTGCTGCCAGCGCTTCGGCGCGGTGGTCGGTGAGGCAGAGCTGCGCGCCAGCCTCCGCGAAGGCCTTGGTTATCCAGCCGCCGATGATGCCACAGGCACCTGTTACGATGACCTTCTTGCCGGCAAATTCATTCTTGAAATCCATGTCGGGATTACCTTGCTTTCGGATCGAGGCGGTCACGCACGTGGTCGCCGATCAGGTTGATCGATAAAACGAGAAGGAAGAGGGCAAGCCCGGGGAAGGTGGCGATCCACCAGGCCGTTGCCACATAGTTGCGGCCGGTCGAAAGCATCGCCCCCCAGCTTGCCGTCGGCGGCTGAACGCCGAGGCCGAGGAAGGAAAGCCCCGCTTCGAAAAGCACCATCAGGCCGAATTCGAGCGTCGCGACGACCGCAAGCGAGCCTGCAATATTCGGCAGCACATGCCGGCCGAGCAGCCGCAACCAGCTTGCGCCCATGAAATGCGACAGCCGCACATAGGGCATGTTGGCGACCGAAAGCGTCTGGCCATAGGCGACGCGCGCATAACGAGGCCAGCGGGTCAGCGCCAGCACGATGACCACGTTGACGAGGCCCGGCCCCATCACCGCAACGGTGATGATGGCAAACAGGATCGCCGGTACCGACAGCACGATATCGACCAGCCGCATGATGACGATCTCGACCCAGCCGCGATAAAAGGCGGCGATCATGCCCAATATGCTGCCGAGCGTGCCGGACAGGAGGACCGAAGAAAAGGCGACGAACAGCGAAATCCGTGCGCCGTAGATCAGCCGGCTCAGGACATCGCGCCCGAGTTCGTCCGATCCGAGAATATAGGTGACGCCGCGCGAGACCGTGCCGGGTGCCTTCAGCCGGGCAAGAAGGTTCTGCGTGTTCGGATCGACCGGCGCCACCAGCGGTGCGGCGAGCGCGAGCAGCACCATGGCTGTGATGACTATGAGGAAGGGCAGGGTAGCCCAGGGTATATTGGAGGACCTTGCCGGTTTGGTGGGCGCGACAGATTGCGGTTGCGCACTCATGAGCCGGCTCCCATGCGGATGCGCGGATCGATCAGGCTGTAAAGCAGGTCGGCAACAAGATTGAGGCCGATGGCCGTGATCGCGCCGAGCATAACCACACCCTGCACGACCATGAAGTCGCGGGCGGTGATCGCCTGTATGGTCAATTGTCCAAGCCCCGGCCAGGCAAACACCGTCTCGACAATGACCGCACCGGCCAGAAGATTGGCGATCTCCAGCGCCGAGACCGTCACGACCGGGATCGATGCATTGCGCAACAGGTGGCGGAAGATGATGCGGCGCATCGGCAGGCCCTTGGCGTGGCCGGTTCGCACATAATCCTTTTCCAGTTCGTCGAGCACGGCGGTGCGCGCGACACGGGCAAAGGTCGCCATCGACAAAAGGCCGAGCGCGATCGAAGGCATGACGATGCTCGACAGTTCACGCGCACCCGATGGCGGTGCCCAGCCGAGCCAGACGCCGAAGACCATGATCATCAGGATGGCGCTCCAGAAGGTCGGCATGGATTGCCCGGCAAGCACGAGGGCGGAAAGCAGCCGCGCGATCGGCCTGCCGCGACGGATCGCCAGCGTGATGCCGACCGGAATACCGATCCCGAAGGCCACCACCAGTGCGCCGGCAGCCAGCATCAGAGTATAGGGAACGCGGGTCCAGATCAGTTCGGCGACCGGGATGTTCTGCACGTAGCTGCGCCCGAGATCGAAGAACATGAGGTTGCCGATATATTCGAGATACTGGATGGCGACCGGCCGGTCGAAGCCAAGCGCGATCCTCATCCGGTCGACATCCGCCTGCGAGGCATCCATCGGCACCAGCAGCAGAACCGGGTCGCCAGCCAGCCGCTGCAGGAAGAAAATCAGGGTCATCACGCCGAAGATGGCGATCAGCGCTTGAAAAAGGCGCTTGGCAAAGAAGATCGGCACTTGCTTTTCCGCTGGTTGGGAGGGCAGCGATCCGACGATTGCGGATCGCTGCCGGCTTCCATCAGTCGTTCCAGGACATACGGTTCAGGAACATGCTTTCGTTGGCGGTCGGCTGCCATTCAAGGTTTTTGGCTCCGCCGTAAAGAACGGCAGCTTCGTAGAGCGGTACCATCGGCACGTCGTCGGCGACAAACTTGGCGACGCCGTCGTAGGCCTGCTGGCGTTCCTTGTCATCGAGCGTATTGCGGGCGGCGACAAGCAGCGCATCGATCTTCGGATCGCGCAGTGACGACCACGAGCTTGAGGAATGCAGAAGCGGGAAGAGCACGCCGTCGACATCCTGGCAGGCGCAGGACCAGCGGCCGAAGGCGAAATTCGCCTGCTGCGCCGGTTCGCTCTGGGCACGCTTCAGATACGCCGCCATGTCGGTCAGCTGGATCTCGACATTAAAGCCGACATCGGAAAGCATCTGTGCGAGCGCCTGCACGATACGCTGGTCGAAGACCGGCGAGGTCGCAAACGAAAGCTTGGTCTTGCCGGCGCCCGTCTCCTCGACGATCTTCTTTGCGGCTTCCGGGTCGAATTCCACGTTCTTCAGATTAGGCACGAAACCGAAATAGGTATCGTTCGCCATCTGGCTTGCCGGCTTGTCGAAACCGCCGAGCAGGCCTTCGACAATGCCCTGCTTGTCGATCGCCATGGCGACAGCCTGGCGGACTTTCGGTTTGTCGAGTGGCGCGATCGTCGGGTTGAGCTTCAGATAGGCGATACGCTCCGTCAGCGCACTCAGCACCTTGGCCGAACCACTGCCTTCCAGCTGTTTCGCCTGGTCGGCATCGAGTGTCACGATCAGGTCTGCATTGCCGGCCTGAAGATCGGCAAGGCGCGTTGCTGCATCGGGAACTGCGCGGAATTCGGCCTTTTCAAACGGTCCCTTGTCGCCCCAGTAGTCGGCATTGCGCGAAAGTGCGACCAGCGAGCCGCGGTCCCAGCGGTCGAACTTGTAGGGGCCGGAGCCGACGGGTGCCGCATTGAAGGCGTCGTCGCCGATTTTCTCGACCACATGTTTCGGTACGATCGACAGCTTTACCAACTGAGCGAGCAGAACCGGATAAGGCCCGTCGGTCGTGATCGTGACCTCGTTCTCGCCTGTCACCGCAGCCGACTTGATCTTGTTGAACTGGCTGAGCTGCGGGCTCTTGAAGGCCGGATCGATGATCCGCGTGACCGAGAAGGCGACATCCTCGGCGGTCAGTTTCTCGCCGTCATGAAACTTCACGTCGCTGCGCAGCTTGAAGACGACTTCGGAGGGAGACTTGTATTCCCAGCTTGTTGCGATCTGCGGTGCGATCTTTCCCGCATCGTCGCGAGTGATCAGGTTGTCGAAGACGTTGCGGTAGACGTAATAGCTGTCGGGGTTCCACTGCTTCTGCGGATCGAGCGAGGATGGCTCGTTCACCAGATCGACGACGAACATGTCCTTGGCGCTCGCGGGGCCGCTAAGGAAAGTTGCTCCGCCCAGAGCGGCGGCAAGCAGAAGTGCCGAAGTAATACGTCTCAAACCTGGCATTGTCAGTTCGTCCTTGTTCGTTCCTGGTTCGGTTGAAATTCATTGGTCTCGGCCTTGGTCCTTGCGGCCCGCTTGCGGCGGGTGACCGGTTCGTTAAGGATGGCCGAAGATTCAAGAAAGCGTGCTGCAAGATAGGCTTCCAGCAGGTCGGTCGCGGCGGCGAAATGCGCTTTGACCCCTTCGCTGTCGCCGGCAAGCAGGCAGGCTCCAAGTGCCGCACGGTCGGCTCCCTTAAGCTTTGCCGTGCTGCGTGCCTCGAAAAATGTGACGAGCCGCGCCGAACGATCCCACAGGTCGAAAAGCCAGCCGCTCACCGTCGGCATGTTGAGCCGTGTTGCCAGCAGTGAAAGCAGGTCGCGTTCAGCGCGCCGCAGCGTTCCCTGCAGATCGAGAGACGGGTCGCTGCGTCCGTGAAGGGCCGCATACATGTCGCACTGCTTCGCTACATGTGCCTGGTCCGCCTCGGTCAGTTTCACCTCCGCCAGAATGGCTTCCAGATGCCGCCGCCCGGCAACGATTTCGCGAATCTCGCCGGCAGAAACCGGGGCGACCTGCCAGCCGCTTCTGGGTGCCGCCGTCACAAGGCCGCTCGCCTGAAGGCGCTGAAGGGCCATGCGCACCGCACCGCGGCCGATGGCGAACTCATCGCAAAGCCGGGCCTCCGAAAGCACTTCGCTGGGCTTCAATACGCAATGCACGATTGCGCTGCGCAGCGTCTGTTCGGCAGAGAGACCTTTGCCCAGACCGGGCACCGGCGACGAATAGGCATCACTATCAAGCATTCTGGTATCTCAATTCGTTATTCTGGCAGCCGAAATGGCCGTCCTCTGATCCCTTCATCGTCAGATTCACGAAACTTGTCAAAGCTGATTCCTGGAGCCGACCGTGTTCGGCCATACCCTCTAACCTTCTAGCTATTCCGGCTTTCTGGCATCAAGCTGTTCACCTCGACATTCAGGATTGCATAGCGAAATTTAAGATGTCAACATGAGTTTATGAAATGTCATTTGCTTTAATTGACATCTCAGAATTAGAATAAAGTTGCATGACCTGCGCCGGTCAGCAGTTCAAGCTAAGGCGTTTCGAGAACTGATTTTCGCTGATAAGGGGAACAACTCATGCGATCACACAGGCATATTCTCGCTGGCATCATTTTCGCCGCAACCAGCATAGCATTACCGTTACAGGCTTACGCCTCTAAGGATCTTTTTGTCATTGATCTGCCGGGCGAGCCGTCGTCGCTTGACCCGCATGTCCAGTGGAATCCGGACAGCTACAACGTCTATCGCAACGTCTTCGACAACCTCGTCACGCGTGATGACGAGGGCAAGATCGTCCCGCAGATTGCCACCAGCTGGGATTATCTTTCCGACACACAGATCCGCTTCAAGATCCGCGATGACGTCACCTTCCATGATGGGACTAAGCTGACAGCCGAAGATGTCGCCTTCTCGGTGAAGCGCATCACCGATCCCGCCTTCGCCAGCCCCCAACTCGGACAGTTCAACCAGATCACCGATGCGGTCGCTGACGATCCGACGACGATGACGCTGACCACCAACGGTCCGTATCCGCCTCTCTTCGCCCAGTTGGTCAAACTGTCGATCGTGCCGAAGGCCGTAGTCGAGAAAGTAGGCAAGGACGCCTTCAATCTCAGCCCTGTAGGCTCCGGCCCGTACAAGTTCGAAAAATGGCAGCGCGGCGTCGAGGTGACGCTCGCGCGCAATGAGAGCTATTGGGGTGACAAGGGCGCCTTCCCGAAAGCCGTCTTCCGCGCCGTGCCGGATGCCGCGACCCGCGTTGCCAATCTGCAGGCTGGTGCGAGTGATCTTGCGACCTATCTGAACGGCGACCTCGTTGCGCAGATCCAGTCGTCGGGCAAGGGCAAGGCCCTGGTTGGCAATACCGAGCGTGTCGCCTATCTAGGCATGAATGTCACCAAGGCGCCGCTCGACAAGCCTGCAGTTCGCGAGGCGATCGCCATGGCGATCGACAAGGTCGGCATTGCCGAGGGCATCCTGGCGACCGGAGAAAAGCCGGTCCCGGAAATCGCCTCACCCGCCCATATGGGCTGGGTCGAAGGCATCGAGGCGCTGCCTTTCGATGCGGCCAAGGCAAAGGAGATCATCTCTTCCACGCCCGGCGCAGACACACCCATCAAGCTCTTGACTTCGCCGGTCTATGACCAGCGCGTCGTGCAGGCGATCCAGCAGATGCTCAACGATGCCGGCATGAAGATCGAGATCGAGATGACCGACATGCCCAACTGGCTGAAGCAGATGCAGGGTGGGCCTGGCGTCATACCCGCAATCGCCTTCAGTCGTTGGAGCTGCGGATGCCAGGATGCCGACGGAATTCTCTATCCGCTGCTGCATTCGTCGAGCGGCTGGTCGAGCATCAAGGATGCCGAGATCGATGCAGCGCTCGATCTAGCCCGCAAGTCGCTGTCGCAGGAAGAGCGACTGGCCGCCTACAAAAAGGTGCATGAGAAGGTGAATGCGGAAAACCTCATCATCCCGCTCTATCAGGCCTCCGTTGTCTACGGCGCCGCCGAACAGGTCTCCTTTACGCCGACGCCGAACGAAAGCATTTTCCTCAACCGGATCGAATGGAACGATTGAGCGTCGCCTCGTGGAGGAGGTTGTCTCGACCTCCTCCAGCGATATTTGCGCTCCCCGCCGAGCCGGGCTTGCTGCTTGCGTGACGATCGACAAAAGTGCTCCGCGAAAAATCATTATATCCGAATAAATATAACGCTGGCCAAGGCGGTGCGTCTCGATATATTTTCCGGAATATTTCGATGATTGAGGGAGCCTGACAATGAAAATCGTTGACCGTCGCTGGATCAATAAAGCCGTAGTTGCGGCCGCAATGACCTTCACTGTCATGGCATCGGCCATGACACCTGCCTCCGCGCAGGAAAAAGTCACCGTATTTGCCGCCGCCAGCATGAAAAACGCGCTCGACGCAGCCAACAAGGCCTGGAGCGCTGAAACCGCTAAGGAAGTGACTGCCTCCTATGCGGCAAGTTCGGCGCTTGCAAAACAGATCGAAAGCGGCGCGCCGGCAGACATCTTCATCTCGGCCGACCTCGACTGGATGAAATATGTTTCCGACAAGAAGCTGGTGAAGGAAGACACCAAGTCCAACTGGCTCGGCAACCGCATCGTGCTGGTCGCACCGAAGGAAAATGCCAAGCCGGTCGATATCAAACAGGGCTTTGATCTCGCGGGTCTTCTCGCCGGCGGCAAGCTTGCCATGGGCGCGCCGGACAGCGTTCCGGCGGGCAAATACGGCAAGGCCGCGCTTGAAAAGCTCGGCACCTGGGCATCGGTCGAAAAAAGCGTTGCCGGTGCCGAAAGCGTGCGTGCCGCGCTTGCACTCGTCTCCCGCGGTGAAGCGCCTTACGGCATCGTCTACGCAACCGATGCCGCTGCCGATCCGGGCGTTGCCGTCGTCGGCACCTTCCCGGAAGAAAGCCATGCTCCGATCATCTACCCGATCGCCATCCTGTCCGAATCCAAGGCGCCGGATGCTATGGCCTATCTCGACTATCTGAAGTCCGCCAAGGCCGCCCCCTTCTTCGAGAAGGAAGGTTTTACGGTTCTGAAGTAACGTCTTGAACAACAGGAAATGGCGGCTTCCGCTTCAGCGGAGGCCGTTTTCATGCGGAGTGGATCGTTGGACTGGGTGGTATTGAGCGATGAGGAATGGGTGGCGATCAGGCTCAGTCTCTGGGTCTCCGGCATCGCCATGATCGTCAGTCTGCCCTTCGGCATCGTTACCGCCTATCTTCTGGCGCGGGGAAAATTCTGGGGCAAGTCGATCCTCAACGGCATCGTCCATCTGCCGCTGATCCTGCCGCCTGTCGTTACCGGTTTCATCCTGCTCGTGCTTTTCGGCCGCCGCGGCGTCATCGGCTCTTTCCTCAACGAATATCTCGGCATCGTTCTTTCCTTCCGCTGGACGGGGGCTGCGCTTGCCTGCGGCGTTATGGGGTTTCCGCTGATGGTGCGCTCCATCCGCCTGTCGATCGAGAGCGTCGATCGCAAGCTTGAGGAGGCCGCCGGAACGCTCGGCGCAAGCCCTGCCTGGGTGTTTCTCACCGTCACGCTGCCGCTGATCCTGCCCGGCATCATCGCCGGCATGATCCTCGCATTTGCAAAGGCGATGGGCGAGTTCGGTGCGACGATCACCTTCGTCTCCAACATTCCGGGCGAAACGCAGACGCTGTCGGCCGCCATCTACACCTTCACTCAGGTGCCGGGCGGCGATCTCGGCGCCATGCGCCTCACCATCGTCGCGATCGTCATTTCCTTTGCCGCATTGCTCGCGTCGGAACTGCTTGCTCATGTCGTTGGAAAGAGGGTGAGCCCGCAATGACCCTTCTCGTCGAAGCAAGACAAAAGCTTGGGGCCTTCTCGCTCGATGCCGGCTTTTCATCCGAAGGCGGGGTCACCGCGCTGTTCGGCCGTTCGGGGTCCGGCAAGACGTCCATGGTCCGGATCATTGCAGGTCTTTCGAAACCCGATCATGGTCGGCTGGTGATCGATGGCGAAGTGCTGGTCGATACGGAAAAACGCATTTTCGTGCCCAAGCACAGGCGGCGCTTCGGCTACGTCTTTCAGGAAGGTCGACTTTTCCCGCATCTCTCGGTCCGCCAGAACCTCACCTATGGCCGCTGGTTCGCGCCGAAGAATGCGCAATCGGCCGAGTTCAACCGGATCATCGAAATGCTTGGCATTGATGCGCTGCTGGAGCGGCGGCCCGGCGGCCTGTCCGGTGGGGAAAAGCAGCGCGTGGCAATCGGTCGTGCCCTGCTTTCGGCCCCGCGCCTGCTGTTGATGGACGAACCGCTTGCCGCACTCGACGAAGCCCGCAAGGCCGAAATCCTCCCTTATCTGCAGCGCCTGCGCGACGAGACGGCAACGCCGATCGTCTATGTCAGTCATTCGGTTGCCGAGGTGGCGCAGCTCGCCCATAAGGTGGTGATGATGAAGGATGGCCGGGTCGAAGCAACCGGTACACCATCCGAAATTCTCTCACTGCCATCCACCGACCGACGGGAAGCCGGTGCGGTACTGTCCGGCACAGTTCAGATGGTGGATACTGCGCACGGCCTTTCAACGGTCAATCTTTCGGCGGCCAGCATGACTGTGCCGACCGCAAGGCTTGTCGCCGGCCAGAACGTGCGCATTCATATTCCGGAACGGGATGTGATGGTCGCGACGATCCGCCCGGAAGGCCTGAGCGCGCTCAATATCATCGAAGGACATGTGTCTTCGATCGAGCCGGATGGCGAGGGAATGGCGCGTATCCACATCCGCTCAGGCGACGATATCGTGCTTGCCCGCATCACCACGCTCTCGGTGGAGCGGCTGCAGCTTGCCGTCGACAAATCCATCTTTGCGGTCATCAAGACGGTCGCTCTGGAGCGATAGGATACACTGTCGGAAACTGAGGGTAATCGATTTTCGTGCTCGCCGAAGGATTGACCGAGGATTGATAGCGATCAATCTATAGGCGCAATACTGCTTCGGCTCGGGAGGACGATGCACAGCCATGTTATCCGAAGGGCGAAAGAAAAATCGCGTCACGCTGCTGGATGTTGCCCGTCATGCCAGCGTCTCGCGCGCAACAGCGTCGCTCGTCATCCGCAAGAGCCCGCTGGTCAGTACCGAGACCCGCGCCAAGGTCGAGGCGGTGATGCAGGAGCTTGGTTATGTCTACAATATGGGCGCGGCAAGGCTCAGGGCCGATCGCAGCCTGACGATCGGCGTCGTCATTCCAAACCTCGTCAATCCGTTCTTCACCGAATTGCTGGCGGGCATTGATCGGGTCATCGATTCAGCCGGCATGGTGGTGATCCTGGTCAATAGCGGAGACCTCGTCGCCCGTCAGGAAACATTGCTGACGCGCATGCGCGAACACGGCGTCGATGGCATCATCCTCTGCCCGGCCGCTGAAACGGAGATGTCGCTGGTCGAGAAGATGGTCGAGTGGGACCTGCCACTCGTCCAGGTCCTGCGCCGCGTTACCGACGATTGCGATTATGCCGGTGTCGATTATGCTTTTGGCATGCGCCAGGCGGTGGATCATCTGGCGGAACTCGGGCATCGGGATATCGCTTTCGCCCTGCATGGTCCGGTTCATTCGGCCTACCAGGAGCGGGTCGACGGCTTTCGTGACGCAATGCAGGCGCGTGGGCTCGACCCCGAAAATGTCATCCGCGTGCCGCACCAGATTGCCGCAATCGCGGAGGCCGCCGGATTGTTTACCGAAGGTTCGCGTCGATCGAGCGCAGTCGTCTGCTTTAACGATGTCGTCGCTCTCGGCCTCGCTGCCGGGCTCTACGATCTCGGCATCAGCATTGGTCGCGATTTCTCGCTGGTGGGTTTTGACGATGTCGCGGATGCCGAGGCAATGCGCCCGCGCCTGACATCCGTTGCAACCTTTCCCGAAGCGATCGGGGAAGGAGCTGCAAAGCTGCTTCTGGATCGATTGGCCCAGCCGGATCTGGCGCCTCGCAAACTCGTGAAGGCACCGCAGCTGCATATTCGCCAATCAAGCGCCATTTGGCTTGGAAGCAGCTTGGGAAGACAGCAAGAATCGGGTTGACGTTGTCGGACAACTGATTTAGATCGATCTAAATCGTCGCATGGAGGTGCGGCATACGAGCGCGGAGGAGCCCTTGTACACTTTCAATTTCGAGCCCGTATTGGCGGGTTTTGACAAGCTCCTGCTCGGCGCCTGGGTAACGGTGCAGCTGTCCTGCGCGGCGATGGTGATCGGCCTGATCCTGTCGATCCTCTGTGCTGCAGGCAAGACGTCGCGGGTTGCGCCGCTGCGCTGGGTCATCGATGCCTATATCGAGATCATCCGCAACACGCCCTTCCTGGTGCAGATCTTCTTCATCTTCTTCGGCCTGCCGTCGCTCGGCATCCGGCTGTCGCCCAACAGCGCGGCGCTCGTTGCGCTGGTGGTGAATTTCGGTGCATACGGCACGGAAATCATCCGCGCCGGCATCGAGTCGATCCAGAAGGGGCAGATCGAGGCGGGTACCGCACTCGGCCTCTCCAAGCTGAAGATCTTCCGTTACATCATCATGAAACCGGCGCTCCGGACGGTTTACCCGGCGCTGACCAGCCAATTCATCTATCTGATGCTGACCTCCAGCGTGGTCTCCGCGATCTCCGCCGATGATCTGGCCGCTGCCGGCAATGACCTGCAGTCGGCGACCTTCGCCAGCTTCGAGGTCTATATCGTCATCACGGCCATGTATCTCGTCATGTCGATCGGGTTTTCCGCGATCTTCTCGATGATCGAGAAGGCCGCCTTCCGATATCCGTTGAGCCGCTGAGGAGGGCCGGATCATGCTTATCAGACCTTTTGGCATCAACGAGTTCTGGATCATCGTCATGGCAGCGCAGTGGACGATTGCGCTTTCCGCAATCGCCTTTGCCGGCGGTGGCGTCGGTGGTCTGCTGATCGCGCTTGCCCGCGTCTCCGATGCGAAATGGCCGCGGCTGCTTGCTACCGGCTTCATCCGCGTCTTCCAGGGCACGCCGCTCTTGATGCAGCTCTTCCTGGTGTTCTTCGGTATGAACATCATGGGTTTTGCCATCAATCCGTGGATCGCGGCGGCTGTCGCGCTGACCCTGCATGCCAGCGCGTTTCTGGGCGAAATCTGGCGTGGCTGCATCGAGGCGATCCCGCCCGGCCAGCGTGAGGCGGCTACCGCCCTTGGCCTGCGTTACTTCAACCGCATGCGCTACATCATCCTGCCGCAGGCAAGCCGGATTGCGATTGCGCCGACGGTCGGTTTCCTCGTGCAGTTGATCAAGGGCACCTCGCTTGCCGCGATCATCGGTTTCACCGAGCTCACGCGTCAGGGGCAGATCATCAACAATGCGACATTCAGCCCGTTCATGGTGTTCGGCACCGTGGCTGCAGTCTATTTCATCCTGTGCTGGCCGCTGTCGCTGCTTGCACGTCGCATGGAAGTGAAGTTTTCCCGGTCGACAACGCGTTGACCGGTCCTTAGCCGGCGGGAGGATGCCGGTGGACAAGAAAGGGTAGGAACATGAGCATTTCGAGACGCATGGCAATGGCCGGCATCGGCGCCGCTCTGGTCATCGGGGCAACCGCTTCGTACGCATCGGCACAGACGGTCGAAACCATAAAGTCGGCCGGCACGGTCAAGATCGGCATGATGGTCGACTTTCCGCCATTCGGCATCATGAACACGTCGAACCAGCCGGACGGCTATGACGCCGACGTGGCCAAGCTGCTCGGCGCCGAATGGGGCGTCAAGGTCCAGATCGTTCCGGTCACCGGCCCGAACCGCATTCCCTACCTGCAGAGCAATCAGGTCGATCTGCTTGTCGCTTCGCTCGGCATCACCGAAGAACGCGCCAAGAATGTCGACTTCTCGCAGCCCTATGCCGGTATCTCGATCGGCGTCTTCGGCGCATCCGACACCAAGGTTTCCAAGCCGGAAGACCTGTCTGGAAAGACGATCGGCGTCGCCCGTGCATCCACGCAGGATACGGCCGTCACCAAGGTCGCTCCGAAGGACGCCAAGATCCAGCGTTTCGATGACGATGCCAGCGCCGTTCAGGCACTGCTGTCCGGTCAGGTCGAACTGATCGGCGTCTCCAACGTCGTCGCCACCCAGATTGAGCAGGCAGCTCCGGGTCGTTTCGACCAGAAACTGCAGCTCAGCCAGCAGGTTCAGGGTATCGCCGTTCGCAAGGGTTCGGCTGAATTGTTGACCGCTGTCAACGCTTTCGTCGAAAAGGCCAAGGCGGATGGCGAGTTGAACAAGATCCACGAAAAGTGGCTCGGTTCGCCGCTGCCGGATTTCGTCGCCAAGAAGTAATTTAAGACTGAAGGAGTTCCTCGCATGACCGAGGCAAAAGCGAACGCAACAGCGGCGGCCGTGCGCGGGACTTCCGATCTGGCCGTGCATATGGAAGGCGTCAACAAGTGGTATGGCGCCTACCACGCCCTCAAGGACATCAACCTCGAGGTCAATCGCGGTGAGCGCATCGTCATCTGCGGGCCGTCCGGCTCGGGCAAGTCGACGCTGATCCGCTGTATCAACCAGCTGGAAGTCATCCAGCAGGGCCGCATCGTCGTCGATGGTCACGACCTGACCGCCGGTGGCAAGAATGTCGATCTGGTGCGCCAGGAAACCGGCATGGTTTTCCAGAGCTTCAACCTCTTTCCGCATATGACCGTGCTCGAAAACTGCACGCTCGCGCCGATGAAGGTGCGCGGCATTTCCAAGGCGGAAGCCGAGAAGACTGCCCGTCGCTTTCTGGAGCGTGTCCGCATTCCCGAACAGGCCGAAAAATACCCGGCGCAGCTTTCCGGTGGCCAGCAGCAGCGTGTGGCGATTGCCCGCGCGCTCTGCATGAACCCCAAGATCATGCTGTTCGACGAGCCGACCTCCGCACTCGATCCGGAAATGGTCAAGGAAGTGCTCGATACGATGATCGACCTTGCCAAGGAAGGCATGACCATGCTCTGCGTAACCCACGAGATGGGATTCGCGCGTCAGGTGGCCGACCGGGTGATCTTCATGGATCGCGGTGAAATTCTGGAAATGGGGCCGCCTGATACATTCTTCGAAAACCCGAAGAACGAGCGTCTGAAGAACTTCCTCGGCCAGATCGCCTGATCCAAAATCGATAAGGATACTGCAGATGAAACCGGACCTCCTGCTTCTCGAACAGATGATGAAGCCGATCGAGGAACAGCTCGATGCGCTCTACACCGTGCATCGCGCCTATGACCCAAGCCAGAAACAGTCGATCGAGGAAGCGCTGCCGCGCATCCGTGCGGCTGCAACAGGCGGCGGCGGCGGCATTTCCAAGGAGTGGATCGAAAAGCTGCCGAACCTCGGCGTTGTCGCCGTCAACGGCGTCGGCACTGATAAGATCGACCTGAAATTCGCCCGCGAGCGCAATATCGATGTCGCGACCACGCTCGGCGTGCTGACCGATGATGTCGCCGATGTCGGCATCGCCCTTATCCTCGCTACTCTCCGCCAGGTCGTTGCCGGCGATGCTTATGTGCGCAGCGGCAACTGGAAGAAGGGCGGTTTCCCGCTCGCCACCAGCCCCAAGGGCAAGAAGCTCGGCATTCTCGGCCTCGGCCAGATCGGCAAGGCCGTCGGACGCAAGGCTGAAGCCTTCGGCATGGATGTTCGCTACTGGAACCGTTCGCCGGTCAAGGACACGAGCTGGAAGGCCTGTGCTTCGCCGCTCGATCTCGCCCGCGACAGCGACGTGCTTTGCGTCGTCATCTCCGCCAATTCCGAGACCTTCAATATCGTCAATGCCGAGATGCTCGAAGCACTTGGTCCGAACGGTTATCTCATCAATATCGCCCGTGGCACGGTGGTCGATGAAGATGCACTGCTTGCAGCCCTGACCGCCGGCAAGATCGCCGGTGCCGGCCTCGACGTCTTCGTCAACGAGCCGAATATCCGAGAGGAATTCTTCACCGCGCCGAACACCGTGCTTTTGCCGCATGTCGGCAGCGCGACGCATGAAACCCGCATGGGCATGGGCGAAATGGTCCTGAAAAACCTTGCTGCCTACTTCGCCGGCGAAAAGCCGCCGACCACGGTCAACTGAGGGCAGAAAGCATGATCATCCGTCAGGCCTTTTTCGAAGGCTCGATCCTTGCCGGCAAGGAAACGGCCTTCAATGCCTATGTCGCGGAAAAGCTGATGCCGATGTGGTTGGCTTTTCCCGGCATCCGCGAGGTCAAGGTTCTCTACGCCGTCGAACGCGACGAGGGCGCTCCGCCCTTTCCGATGGTGCTCTGGACCGCCTATGACAGCCGCGAGGCGCTTGCCGCTGCGCTGGATTCTCCGGTTCGCTATGAAAGCCGCGAGATGACCAAGGGCCTGCTGGAAATGTTCGAAGGACATATCCATCACCACGTCTTCGATCTCGCCCACGGATAAGAAGATCACATAGCCCGGCTGGTGTTCGGCAGCCGGGCTATGAGCAAATCCAGCAAAAGTGGGAACCGGTTTTGCGTCCGGAATTGCGATCAGAAAAAAATCGATAGAGCGGTTTCGCCTATCACGGAAAGGCGGAGCCGCTCTATCGCGTTACGGCCGGTCGATCGAGCCGTGACGAATGCGCGTGTTGCCGAGCGGCCCGCGCGTGACCGATACCCCGCCACATTTTTCCGGACCGCAGCCACCGACAGCCGCCCGCTCGCCGCCATTCGAGCCTCTGGTCACGGCAGCCCCGCCGCACTTTCCATCATTGCATCCGCCTGCGGCAGCCCTCGCACCGCCATAGGGACCGCGGGTCATCGCTGCAGCGCCGCAGCCGAGGTCTCCGCGGCCGGCAACGACCGAACGCGATCCGCCGCCGACATAATAGCGATCCCAATACCCGTACCAGGGCTGCGAATGATAATGCGCGTTCCAATAGGCGACGCTGAAGGCGACCGTGGCGATGCCGACGACCGGCGCGATCGATGCGGTCAGCACCGTCGGGCGGCCATTATAAAAGACCTGGATATAGCTTGCCGCCACCCAGCCTCGGGCGCCCGACCAGCTGACATCGCACCACGATCGGTCTCCGGTGCAGCCATAGACGGCAAGCGAGGCACTCTGCGGCATGACCATCACCACCGGATAGCGCGTGCTTGGCCCGGCGCGCAGGTTGACGCTGGTCACCGCCACGCCGTTGATCGCGGCGGAGGCCTTGTTGAGGCCTCCGAAGCAGAAGAGCACCAGCAGCGCCAGTATTGCAAGTGACGCGGCTTTGCGCATTGCGGGCATCGATTGGAGGGCTTCTGCTGCCCGGATGTCGTGTGAGAGGTAGATTGCAGACATGGAAAGCTCGGCTCCTTGTATTGAGGGGAGGGCTGTTGAAGAGGCCGCCATTGTCCCGCGCCGTTTTTGAAGCCCTGTTTCAGCTTTGCTACAAAAGTTTGCAGGCGGGCATGCGGATCGGGCCTGCGTCCGAGCGGCGCTGCAACAAATTGCAACAAATCCGAAATCGTCTCGAAATCGCAGTCCTGTCTGATAGGCTCATACTTGGCTGGATAGGCCCGGTCGGGTGATGGAGCAGCGTAAAATGGATGAACAGTTGAAAATTCTGGTTGTCGAGGACGACCCGGAAATTCGCGACCTGCTCGATGAGTTTTTGACCGGCGAGGGCTATCTGGTACAGACCGCCGATAGCCCGCCATCGGCCGACCGGCTGGTCGAGCGCCGCTGGCCGGATCTCATCATTCTCGACCTGATGATGCCGCGCGAGGACGGCCTTTCGTTCTGTCAGCGCATCCGTGCGCGGTCCCAGGTGCCGATCATCATGCTGACCGCCAAGACCGCCGAGATCGATCGCATCGTCGGGCTGGAATTCGGCGCCGATGATTATCTCGGCAAACCTTTCAATCCGCGCGAGCTGCTCGCCCGCATGCGGGCCGTGATGCGCCGCACGACCGCGAAGGGGATTTCGTCGGATCCGGGCAATTCGGTCAAGCGCTTCGCCGGTCTCGTCGTCGATCCGCAGGCGCGCAGCATCATGACGGAAGACGGTGCGAGCGTGCCGCTCACCACCACAGAATTCGACCTTCTCGCCTGTTTCCTCGAACGGCCAAAGCGGGTTCTCTCCCGCGACCAGTTGCTCGATTTTACCCGCGGATCGTCCGCCGAGACCTATGACCGGACGATCGACGTAACGATCTCGCGCCTTCGAACCAAGCTCGCCGCCTGCTTGCCCCCGGATGTCCGGGTCATCACCACCGTGCGCAATGTCGGTTATCTGTTCAACCCGACTGTGACGGACGGCTGAATGTTGTTGAGAAAGATCGGCATTGTCGCCCGTATTGCGCTGATCGTCACGGCTGCGCTGTTCGTCAGCCAGTTGTTCGTGGTGATCTCCTATCTGCATGGCGAGAGATCCCCGCCGCCACCTTTCGCCATCGCCAAGCGCATTGTCGCCGTCGTTCGACTGCTGGATCAAACCGAGATCCGTAACCGTGAGGATGTGCTTGCCGTCTCAAGCGTATCCGGTTTCCAAGTGTCGGTAATTTCCGCCATGCCCGAAGGTTTTAAGGATGACTTCAGCCTCGGGCGCATGGGTGTGCTTACCCGCAAGATGATCGATGATCTCGAACCCGGGCGGATTGTCCGGGTGGGTGGGGTCCAGTCCGGCGACAGCCGCCGCGATTCCTCGCTGATGACATTCGTCGTCGGTTTGAAATCCGGTCAGATGGTCAGGTTTTCGGTATCGGACGAGACGACATTACGAGTCTGGAACTTGCCGGTCGGTTTTCTCGCCGGTTTCTTCGGCATTGTCGTCGCGATCATCGCCGTCCTTGCTGTGGCGCGTGAAACGCGGCCGCTTGCCCAGTTGGCGCGCACCGTCGATGAACTCGGAAACCGCATCGAGCCGGTTCAGGTGAAGGAGAGGGGGGCAAGGGAGCTTAGAACCCTGATCCGGGCGATTAATGCCATGCAGGGGCGCATCCTCGGCCTCGTCAACAACCGCACCCTGTTTCTCGGGGCGATCTCGCACGATCTGAAGACTTACCTCACGCGTTTCCGCCTGCGGCTGGAGATGATGCCGGCAGGCACCCATCGAGAAAAGGCCATTCATGATGTCGAGACGATGGAGCAGTTGCTGAACGACGTGCTTCTGTTCGCCAGTGAAAGCTCTGCCGGATCCGAGAAGGAGACGGTGGAACTGAATGCAGCAGTCAGCACCTCGGCCATCGAAGTCGCCCCGTCCGGAGATGCGGTTCAACTCGCCCTCTCGGCCGATCCCCTCAATGTCCGGCTGCCGCGAAAGGCACTGCGAAGGGTGATCGACAATCTGTTGTCCAACGCTTTGCGCTACGGCACGCATGCCCGGATAAGAACCGAAAGGCGTGATGGCATGGCCTGTCTGATCATCGAGGATGACGGGCCGGGCATAGGGGAGAAGGACATGCCCTTCGTCTTCGAGCCATTCTTTCGGGCCGAACCATCGCGAAACCGGAGCCATGGCGGCACCGGCCTCGGCCTTGCCATCGTCAGGCAGATCCTCGATGCGCATGGCGGGGCGATCACGCTGGAGAACAAGACGTCAGGTCCCGGTCTTATCGCCACCGTCTGTCTGCCGGCGGAAGGAGTGGCGCGCTGAGCGGCGCGCGTTGATAATCGACGGCTACTTCAGGCGTCTTCGGCGGCATAGGCCTCCAGCAGGCGCGACGTATCCATTCTTAGCGCGTCATTGGCCTGCAATATGTCGGCAAGGCCGCGCTGAACAATATCCTGAAACGCCTCCAAATCCATGATCAGATCATTGACGACGGCGACGCTCAGCCGCCCCGATTCCACCTTGCCCATGATGCGGATTGCCGCGAGGCCGGAGGCCAGCCGCTTCATCTCGGAAACCATCTGGAAGAAGATCTTCAACTCGTCCTCGATGCCGGTCAGGCTCTTTAATGCTTCGGCCTGATAGGTCGACTGCTGCTGGTCGAGAAAATTCTTCTCGGTCGCGTGGTCTACCCCCTCGATGGGGACTTCATCTCTGAAACTGCAGGCGATCTCCCGCTGCACATAGGATGTGGCAAGCAAAAAAGCCCCGACACTAATTGTGTGTGACACGGTTCGGGCGGCTTGCAGAAAGCCGTCCAGCCCTCGCTCTATTTCCTCCGACAGCGTGTTGTAATTCGTCGAGATGGTTGCAATCGCCGCACCCGCTTCACCGATCTGGCCTGCATGAACCAGCAGGTTGAGCGGCACGAAGCGGTAGGTCAGATACCCGTCGGAGATCTGCTGGGCCGCGGTCAGCAGCCGCGCGGCAGAGGGCATCAACCGTCCATAAAGCGCAAGTGTCTGCCGCGACTGTTTCTGCAGGTTCATGTCGCGCAGCGAGAATTCGGCAGAAAGGCTTGTTGCCATGAAGGCATCGTAGGTTTCGAAACCGAGAGCCGAAAGGCGCGTCATCAGTCGCGCTGCACTTTCCGACGGTGACAGCTTTTCCTCTATCTCCATCCGGGCAAGGGCAGCATATTCCGCCTGAACGATACCGAAGATGGGGCTGCTCGGCTTGATGCGAACGGAAAGATAACCGCCTTCGCATGGGGTTATGATGGCATAAACCCAGTAGAACCGGCCGTCCTTGCTCTTGTTCTTTACATAGGCGCCGGTTTGGAGACCTTGTTTCAGACGATCCCACAGCAACCAGAATACGGCACGCGGCACGCCTTCATGGCGAATGATGTTATGGGGCTTCCCCGCAAGCTCGCTCCAGGAATAGCCGCTTATGCGCTGGAACACCTCGTTGCCGGACTGGATCTTCCCACGCGTGTCCGTTCTAGAGAAGAAGATCTCCGCAAAATCGAACGGGATTTCTATTTCGCGATATAATTGCGAATGATCGTGAAAATCTGAAACATCCATGAATTAAACTTTCGCCGTAAGAAATACCCTCCCTATTCCCTGATTGGGTTTCTTGCATCGAAATGAACTACTGTCATTCCGGATTTTGACCGAAATTGACGATGTTCAAATCTGCGACAATGTTTCAAATTTTAACGATTGCTGCCTCGCGAAAAGCCGCGTTTTTCGCTTCCTCGGCATAGGTCTGAAAATGCAGCAGCAGTTTCTGCGCGTAGAGGGGAAGCTGCTGCTGATTTCTCACACAGACATAAAGTTCGCGTTCCGCCCAGCCGTCGGCAATCTCAAGCGTCCGAAAACCCATGTCACGGCCATACCGCCGGGCAGCACTTTCCGGTACGATTCCAAGGCCCGCGCCGCATTCTACAATTCGGCAAAGCGACTCGAAGTTTTCGACCCGGATGCGGATATTCGCCCGTCTGCCGAGCTCGGTGGCTAGCCGCCGCAGGAATTGCGACAGGGCGACCGTCGTGTTCAGCGCGATCAGCGGATGATCCAGAATTCGCGCATAGGCAACCGGCCCTTCCAGAGCCCAGTCGCCCGGGACGATCAGCACCAGCCTGTCCGGCACGAAGCGCCAGCGCTCGAGACCGGTCATGTCCGCCGAAGATGCGACAATGCCGATATCCGCCTCGCCGTTTCTCAGCAGGTTGACCACTTCCATGCTCGGCTTGTCGGTGACGGTGACAAATATATCCGGGTTCTGCCGCAGGAATGATCCGAGCAACTGCGGCATATGCTCGGAAAGCATGTTGGTGTTCGATAGCAGGCGGATTGTGCCGCCGCGGCCTTCCGAAAAGGCATCGAGTTCGATCTCCAGCTTTCGCGTATCATCAAGCACCTTGCGCGCATGGCCGACCAGTATGTCGCCTGCAAGCGTCGGCCTGATACCGCGCCCGGTCCGCTCCACCAGCGGAAGCCCGAAGCTGACTTCCATCTTGCGCAGCCGCGCACTGACCGCAGCCACCACGATATTGTTCTGCAAGGCCGCTGCCGTCAGGCTTCCGCCCTCTACTGCCGAGAGAAATATCCTGAGATCCGTGAGGTCGAATTTCATGGTTTTAAGCTTTCACAATTGGTGAAGGCTGTTTGTACGACAAACCGACTACACAAGCTATCTTTTGCGGCGCTATGACACAGATCAAGTCGCACCGCGACACATCGACACGCCTCAGGTTTAATCCTGAACCCGTTAATCAAGCTTTTTTGTTCAAGAATCGCTTCAATACGAGTGGCATTCTCCCGATGTGCCACCCCGGTTTGCGGCGATGAAGATCGGCCCTGCGTGTGGGAGGCACGTCTGGAACCGATATCGATTGTTCATGCTTGATGAAAGCACGGGGATATATGCCTAAGCCTCCTGTCTTGCCCGGTACGTCTTTCGGCGGCACTTTGATTGCGCCGATTTCCGCATCGCTCCGCCCCGCTATTCTCTGTCTTTCCGCGCTGGTCGCAACGGCCGGCGCGAGCTTCGCAGACGATGCTTCCGATCTCGTGGCGCGGGGTCGCTATCTTGCGACGGCTGCCGACTGCGCCGCCTGTCACACAGCGCCGCATGGCGGCACGCCCTTTGCCGGTGGCTACGGCATCGACACGCCGCTCGGTAAGATCTTCTCGACCAACATCACGCCGTCGAAGGAAGATGGTATCGGCACTTACAGCGAAGAGGATTTTTCGCGCGCCGTACGTGAAGGGGTCGCCAAGGATGGCAGCCATCTCTATCCGGCAATGCCTTACACCGCCTATGCCAAGATCACCGACGACGACATGAAGGCGCTCTATGCCTATTTCATGCACGAGGTGAAGCCGGACGACCACAAGCCGCAAAAGACCGAGCTGCCTTTCCCCTTCTCGATCCGCGCATCCATGGCGGTCTGGAACCTGCTCTTCCTCGACAAGACCCGCTTCCAGCCCAATCCGGCCAAGTCCGCCGAATGGAACCGCGGCGCCTATCTGGCGGATGCGCTGGAGCACTGTGCCACCTGTCACACGCCGCGCAACGCCTTCATGGCTGAAGATGCCAGCCAGGTGCTTGCCGGCGGTTCGGTTGGTTCCTGGTATGCGCCCAACATCACCTCCGACAGGGTTGCCGGTATCGGCGGCTGGTCCGACGATCAGCTGATCCAGTATCTTAAGACCGGCAATGTCCCCGGCAAGGCGCAGGCCGCCGGCCCGATGGCGGAAGCGGTCGAAAACAGCCTGCAGCATCTCTCCGACGACGACCTGAAGGCGATCGTCACCTACCTCAAGGACGTGCCGGCGATCGGATCGGCAGAAAAGACCTCGCGTGCCGATCTCGGCAAACCTTCGGGCGAGGTCGAAGCTTCGCTGCGCGGCCTGCCCGGCCAGTCGCCGGAAGAAAACGGCTATCACATCTTCAGCGGCAGCTGTGCTGCCTGCCACCAGGTGGAAGGGCAGGGCAACGATCATTATCCGTCGCTGTTTAACAACACCGCGACCGGTGAGGACCGTCCCGACAACCTCGTATCGACCATCCTTTATGGTCTGCATCGCAAGGTTGGCGATCATGTCGCCTTCATGCCGGCCTTCGGTGCCGATGCGTCCTACACGGATCGTCTGTCGAATAAGGATATCGCCGATGTCAGCAACTATGTTCTGGCAAACTACGGCAATCCGTCCGTCAAGGTGACGCCTGCCGATGTGGCACGCATCCGTGACGGTGGCGAGAAGCCTCTGATCGTCAAGCTCGCGCCACTTGCGGCTCCCGCTGCGATCGTCGCTGCCGTCATCGTGCTTGCCGTGATCGTCTGGCTGCTGTCGCGCCGTCGTCGTTCGCGCCCGGCGCTCGGCTGAGCCCTGCATCGCTTTCCCTTTTCGCATTGAACGCTCCCCCGGAGATCCTGATGCCTTTTGATCCTTCCTCCCCGGCCATGTCCGGTCCCAATCTTTCCCGCCGCAGCCTGCTGCGCGGCACTGCCGCCCTCAGTGGTCTGGCCGTTGCCGCAAGCCTCGCGGGCCCGGTCTCGGCTTTTGCCGCCGACGACAGTGTCGCCTCGTTCACCCAGCTGTCGGAGTTCCTGACGGGCTACACGCTCGATCCGGTTCTCGGCGGCCGCTTTCTTGCGGCATTGAAGAAACGCGATGCCAGCCTGGATGCAAGCCTTACGGCGCTCTCCCAGCTCATCAAGCAATCCGGCGTGCCGAACATGGATGGTTTTCTGGCGCTGACTGGCACCGATCCGGCACTGATGAAGACCGCGACCAAGGTGGTTTCCGCCTGGTATCTCGGCGTCGTCGGTGAGCCGGAGGACGCAGAGCTGATCACCTATGCCGACTCGCTGATGTACCGCCCGACCAAGGGCCTCCTTACCGTCCCGTCCTATGGTCCCGGCCCCAATGCCTGGGGACCGAAGCCCGGTAGCAAGATCTGACAGGAACAAAGACAATGGCTAACACATCCTATGATGCGGACCTGATCGTTATCGGCTCGGGCGTCATGGGCGGCATCGTTGCCGCCAATCTCGCAAAGGCCGGCAAGAAGGTGATCGTTCTGGAGGCCGGTCCGCGCGTCAATCGCCGCGAGATCGTCGAGACCTACCGCAATGCGCCGGTAAAGCTGTCGCTTGCCAATGCCAAGCTGCAGGGCGCCGGCTCTCCCTTTCCGAGCCTGCCGCATGCGCCATCCACCTATGGCGATTACCTGCAATATGAAGGGCCGGTGAAATACAACACCTCCTACCTGCGCGTCGTCGGCGGTACGACCTGGCATTTCGGTTCGGCGCTGTGGCGGATGATCCCGAACGACTTCAAGATCCAGTCGCTCTACGGCCGCGGTCGCGACTGGCCGATCGGCTATGACGATCTGGAGCAGTATTACAACAAGGCCGAACTGGAACTCGGCGTCACCGGCACGGACGGCCAGGACGAGAGCGGTCAGGGTGGCGGACCGATGCCGCCGCGCTCGATGCCCTTCCCGATGAAGCAGCTCAACACCAGCTACATGTTCGATACGCTGGCGGAAAAGCTCTCGGTCGGCGGCTTCAATCCGGTGCTCGAACCGCATGGCCGCGCCTCGCGTCCCTATGGCAACCGCCCGGTCTGCGCCGGCAACAACAATTGCAATCCGGTCTGTCCGATCGGCGCCAAATATGATGGCTCGATGCATATCGACGAGGCCGAACGCTTTGGCGCCAAGCTGCTCGACAATTCGCCCGTCTACAGAATAGAGGCCGGCGACGACGGCAAGATCACGGCGATCTGGTACAAGAAGCCGGACAATTCCGAACATCGTCTGACGGCAAAGTATTTCGTGCTTGCCGCATACGGTATCGAGAGCGCCAAGCTGCTGCTGATCTCCACGTCGGAAAAATATCCGAACGGCATCGCCAACTCTTCCGATCAGGTCGGCCGCAACCTGATGGACCATACCGGCATCAGCATGAACATGCTGACCAAGGAAGACATGTGGCCGGGTGAAGGCCCGACCGAGCTTCTGGTCTATCTCAACCAGCGTGACGGCGAATTCCGCAAGGATTATCCGAGCTACAAGATCAAGGTGCGCAATACCGTTCCGACCGCGCAGATGACCGAGGGTTTCATCAAGAAGGGCATTCTCGGCTCCAAGCTGGACGAGCAGATCCGCAAATATTCGGCCCGCTCGCTCAACTGGGCGATCGATTTCGAACCGCTGCCGCTCGCCGAAAACCGCGTCACGCCGTCGAAGACCAAGTTCGATGCGCTCGGCATCCCGGTTCCGGTCCTCTATTACTCGGTCACCGATTACTGGAACGCCGGCCGCGACCGTGGCCTGCAGGATCTGAACAAGATCGCCGAACTCTTGGATGCCGAAGTCCTGTCGACCGACGTCAAATGGCAGAACCGCCAGCACGTCATGGGCACGACCCGCATGGGCGACGACCCGACCGATTCCGTCGTCGATCGCGATTGCCGCACGCATGACCATCCGAACATGTTCATCGCCGGCACCAGCGTCATGCCTTCCGCATCCTGCATGAACCCGACGCTGACCGGGGCGGCACTCAGCGTTCGTATTGCAGAGCAGTTGATCAAGGAAATCTGACCTGCGCTGGAAGGCGGTCAGAGGACGAAGCCTGCACGATGACATGATGACATCGTGCAGGCTTCTAACCGCCATCATGGCGGCTGGAACAAACGGTGGATATTTGCTGCCGCGGCGTCAAATGAAGATTTTGTAATTCACAGTCATGTTCGGTTGAAGTGGCCTTGAGTCTCATCCACAGGAAGAATTAGAAAATGCGAATATTGTATATTCGCTTGTGATGAGCTGAAACTAACGGGCTGAGAGCCGCAAAACGAAGACACCGAACAGATGCGCGGATCTGCTCGGTGCGAGATTATAGCACGGGCGTGACGTCGGGGACGCCACGAAGGATGTTTTCAGCCGGCCGGGTGCGGAGCCGGTCCGCGATCGCCGTCGAGACCGGTGGCAACCACCGAGACGCGGAATTTTCCGTCGAGGTTGCGATCGAAGATCGCGCCGACGACGATATCGGCATCGGCCTCCACCTCGTCGCGGATGCGGCTTGCCGCTTCATCGACTTCGAACAGGGTCATGTCCGAACCGCCGGAAATCGAGATCAGCACACCCTTGGCACCCCGCATCGAGATGTCGTCGAGAAGCGGATTGGCGATGGCCAGCTCTGCCGCTGCGAGCGCACGATTGTCGCCGGAGGCCTCTCCGGTACCCATCATGGCGCGACCCATGCCGCGCATGACCGACTTCACGTCGGCGAAGTCGAGGTTGATCAGGCCTTCCTTGACGATCAGGTCGGTGATGCAGCCGACACCGGAAAAAAGCACACGGTCGGCGATCATGAAGGCGTCGGCAAAGCTGGTCTTGGCGTCGGCGATGCGGAAGAGGTTCTGGTTCGGAATGACGATGACGGTATCGGCCGCATCGCGCAGTTCCAGGATACCCGCTTCGGCCGTCTTCATGCGCCGCTGGCCTTCGAAGGTGAAGGGTTTTGTGACGACAGCGACGGTGAGGATGCCCGCGCCGCGCGCGGCGCGGGCGATCGCAGGTGCCGCACCCGTGCCAGTGCCGCCGCCCATGCCGGCGGTGACGAAGCACATATGCGAACCGGCAAGATGATCCATGATCTCGTCGATGGATTCTTCAGCGGCAGCACGCCCTATATCGGGCAGCGAACCTGCGCCGAGACCTTCGGTGATCTGGGCGCCGAGCTGGATGCGGCGCGACGCCTTGGACGTGGCCAGAACCTGTGCATCGGTGTTTGCCGCGACGAACTCCACACCGCGGAGTTCCTCTTCGATCATGTTGTTGATGGCGTTGCCACCTCCACCACCGACACCGATGACGGTGATCTGCGGTTTCAGTTCGACCAGGCCGCTTTTCATATCCGTCAAGCTCAGGCTCCTTCAAATCTTCCTGTCGTCTCTCAAGGACGACGAATCGGCCGTCAAATTATCTGTCGATTGCGTCGGAAGCTAGAAGGAAGCGAGAGGTGAAACGACTATCTGATGGCGCGCATGGCCTCGATGAACTGCTTTGCCTTCGCACCGACCGCCTCAGCGCTGTCGCCGGGCTTGTAGAGAGAACCGCCGATGCCGAAACCGGCGGCACCGGCATCAACGAAAGCCTTCATGTTGTCGGGCGTGACGCCGCCGACGGCCAGAACCGGTATTTCCTTCGGCAGCACGGCCTTCCAGGCCTTGATGACATAAGGCGGAATGGCTTCGGCTGGAAATGCCTTGACGCCGGTGGCGCCAGCGCCGATCGCGGCAAAGGCTTCCGTCGGGGTGGCGACACCGGGCAGGCTGACCATGCCCTTGGCGACGCTCGCCTCGATGACCGACAGGTTGGCGTTCGGCGAGATGATGACCTTGGAGCCGGTTGCGGCGACATCGGCGACCTGGGCAGGCGTCAGCACGGTGCCTGCACCGATCAGCGCCTTGTCACCGAAAAGCTTCTGCAGCTTTTCGATGCTTTTCAGCGGATCGGGCGAATTGAGAGGCACTTCGAGAATGCGCCAGCCGGCCTCGATCAGCGTTTCGCCCACCGCCTCGACCTCTTCCGGCTTGATGCCGCGGAGGATGGCGATCAGGTTGCATTCTTTCAGCGCGTCGTGGAGGTTCATGGGAAACGTCCTTATTTCGTCAATTGCAATTGGCCGGCGATCAGCTGCACGCCGCGTTTGGCGGCATCCGCCGTGCTTGGGATCACGGTGAGATTAAAGAGTGGCGCGACACGACCGTAACGGCTGTTCAGCACATTGTTGCCGACAATGCCGATCGCTTCGCCGGGGATGAGCCAGCCGGCGGCGCGGGCCTGGCGGAATTCGGAACCGATGACGAGGCCGGAGACGTAATCGCCGATATCTTCGGCCTTCAGGACGCCGGCGAGAACGCCAGTACGGGCGGAAAAGACGGCGGACAGAAAGGCATCGGCGGCACGGGCATCACTTGCTGCAAACTCTGCGCCGAGATCGAAGGCAGACCAGACTGGTTCGGCTCCGGGGGCAGGTTCCAGCGCCTTGGCGATGAAGGAATGTTTGGTGAGAAGCGAAAAGACCTCGCCCGTCGCATAGGTCTGGAAACCGGCGATGCGGCCTCCCTCGACGCGTGCCCATTTGCTGTGGGTGCCGGGCAGGACAACGGTGCAATCCTTGTTCAGACCGAAACCGACGATCTGCGTTTCCTCGCCGCGCATGACGTCCGGAAACGGCTTTGCCGCCGGATCTCGCATGCCAGGCAGAAAGGTGACGGTTGCGCCGTTCTGAAGCGTCAGTTGCTTCGTACCAGCGGCAAGCTCCGCCAAGCCGGCAGGCGCATCGACGTAAGGAACTTCGATCCAGCCGTTGCGGCTGGTGATCATGCCCGAGGCGATGACGGGAAGCGGGCCGTGAGAGGCAAACCAGCTGCCGACGGTTTCCATCAGTGCAGCCTCAAACGCGCCGTCCTTGACAAACTGGATGCCACCGCTCGTCGTGTCTCGGGTGTCGAGCGTCTCGCCCGTTTCCGACACGAGTGCTGCACGCAGCGAACTCGTGCCCCAGTCAAGGATGATCGACACAGGCTTAGGCATACCGGATTTCCTCCCGAGATTTATTGCGCCCTTCGATAGCGCGGGGGCGGTGCGGCTGTCGAGAACAATCGTCAATAAAGTCATACTTATCGGTATGATCTGGACAGGATGGACGCCTGGTTTTCGGTATACTTTCCAAAACGGAATAAGCCCTTGGCGATCATGAGATTTTTATCGTTGGCCTTGGCCAGAAGTCGGACGGGGCGCTGAAAGCTGCCTCGTAAGTTAGTTTATAGGTGACACCTCTCAGCGCCCCGTTCGGCAGTTTTTATCCACGACTCCGATCCCTCTGCCGTTGCCTTGCCGGATGATGTTCGTCTGGCTCGATGGAAAACGGACGGATCCTCGGGTTTAACCCGAGGACTTATCGCCAACCTTCCATTTCACCGCCGCCGGGCCTTCCGTTCTCACGGACGGACTTGGTCGAAGCCCGGCGAGACCATCCTTCAGGCCACCATGTGTGCCGCACAGGCACATCCGACGCGCCGTTCGGGCATCAGAAGCGGCAGGCCGGTCCGAAAACCTTGCCGCTTCCCCCGTGTCGCCGGAGGGAGACCACTTTCCGCAGACCCCGGTGATGGAGAGTTACGTCCTCTCTCCACCGTTAGCGCCGGTCCCGCCTCGCCGGCACGACTGCCGGTGTATCCGTGACGGAACGGAGGGATTGTAGGCATGGGCGAGAGGGCGGGGATGAAATTTTGTCCAAGCGATTGAAACGATTGCAGGGAGGTTCGAAATCATCCCCGGCCGTGTGCCGGATCTCGAGGAGACCGTCCTTCAAAACGCTTAGCCTTCATCTCGTTTTGCCGAGGTCTTTGGCAGCAATTGCCCACGATGACCGGTATCCAGCCTATTGCGGTCATTGGATCATTGCACCTGGACCTCGATCCCGTCACGGGCCCGCAAGGTGGCACCAGCGTCCTGCAGGTTTGATTAACCGTGCTAATTTGCGCGATTGTAATGATGCGTATGTTAGGAGCCGCTCATCAGTTGATGGGCGAACTTATGAATATACACATTGCGTGGCGCGGTATCCGGAACTTCATGTCGGTTCAAAACGAGAACCCTGAGCTTCTCAAAGCTCAATATCGGGCCTTCACGCGACAAATGCCGATGATGTATTTCATCCTGCTCTCCAGTACCTGGGCGCTTGCTATGACGCACATGCGGATCGCGCCCGCGTGGTTGACACTTGGCGTGCCGATGCTGCTTACGGGCTGCTGCCTGCTAAGAGCGATCTTCTGGCTACGAACCAGGAATTCAGATCCATCTCCAGACCTTGCACATGCTGCACTCCTGCGCACCAATCGGCTTGCGGGCGCCATTGCCATGGCTTTCACACTCTGGTCTTTCGCGCTGATCCCATATGGCGATGCCTACACCCGTTCGCATGTCGCCTTCTACATGGCCATTACCGTCATCTCTTGCATCTTCTGCCTGATGTATGTGCGCTCGGCGGCCTTTATCGTGACACTCATCGTCAATGGCGCATTTATCGCTTTCTTCGCCTCGACGGCACAGCCAACATTTGTTGCCATTGCGATCAACGTCTTGCTGGTTTGCACCGGCATGATGTCCATCCTGCTGACGAACTACCGAAATTTCGAAAGTATGGTGGTTTCTAAGCAGCAAAGCGAGGCTCTGAGCTGCGAGAACTTCAGGCTCGCCAACCTCGATAGCTTGACCGGACTTGGCAATCGGCGTGCGTTTTTTGCAGAACTGGAAACCGAACTGGCGAAGGCGCAGGCTGACGGGGTGCGGTTGGCTCTCGGCGTCATGGATCTCGACGGTTTCAAGCCCGTCAACGACCTTTACGGCCATTTGGTTGGTGATCGTCTCCTGGCAGAGGTTGCCGCACGCCTATCTACCACGCTGACGGCCAGCACGGCTTTCAGGCTAGGTGGTGACGAATTCGCGATCATCGCTCCTCTACCGCCGGAAAATACACAGATGATAATAAATGCCAACGCCATCGCGGCCAAGCTGAGGGAGCCCTACCGTTTACCGGAAGGTACGGTGCATATCTCGGCGTCAATGGGGATCGCGGTGTTCCCCGAGCTTGCGCTTAACTGCGAGCAGCTTTTCGAGCGCGCCGATTATGCGCTATACCACGCCAAGAAAAAGCAGCGCGGTGGCGCGGTGTTGTTCGACTCCGATCACGAATATCAAATCAATTTCGAGGCGAAGATAGAAAGCGCACTGAAGCAGGCCGATCTCGAAAACGAGCTGTCAGTGGTCTTCCAACCGATTATCGATGTCCGTGGCCCGCAGACGATAGGTTTTGAAGCTCTGGCACGCTGGGATAGCCCACAGCTTGGTAAAATCTCTCCGGCCTGCTTTATCCCTATCGCAGAACGAGCGGGAATCGTCGGCTCACTTACGAAGCCGCTCCTCTGGAAGGCGTTGGCCGCGGCCTCGCTGTGGAGACCATCTCTGCGCCTGTCGTTCAACCTGTCTGCCCACGACTTGAACTCCAACGACAGCGTCTTAATGCTGGTGGGCATCATTCAGAGAAGTGGCTTTGATCCCAAGCGCCTTGATCTCGAGATTACCGAAACGGCTTTCGCCCACGATTTTGAACAGGTCACGCAATCCGTCGAGACCCTTCGAAGACTGGGATGTGGGATCTCGCTTGATGATTTCGGAACCGGATACTCAAGCCTCACGCGCCTTCACGCCTTGCCGCTGACAAAGTTCAAGATTGATCGCAGCTTCGTCAAGGACCTGCATTTGCGGCCGTCCAGCTATAAGATCGTGAAATCTCTGCTGGCACTAAGTGCAGACATGGGGTTGGATTGCGTGGTCGAGGGTGTCGAAACGGAAGAAGAGCTCGCGGCTCTTACAGCATTAGGCGGGACAAGTGTTCAGGGCTATCTTTTCGCTCCACCACTGCTGGAGCACGAGGCCTCAAAGTTCGCAGCCGAACCCAGTGGCGCCAACCTCAGGATTGCGGTCTAACCGCACCTTTATAAACCCGGCTGCTCCGGTCGACTTCCTTGACGCAAGAGAGAGTTTACCCGCGGCGCGGCCTCTCAAAAGCCCTGGAACAGAAAGTCGGTGGCTGCGGTGATTTCGGCCGAATGGTGGGAGAGATCAAGGACGGACTCACCAATGAGCCGTTTCGGCAATGAGGCCATCGAAGGGATGAGGATGTAATAAGCTTGCCCTTCTATCTCGACACGAGGACTCAATTTAACGAATACGGGTCCAATCTCGACGACAGGAACAAGGGGCGCGACAACACGGGTCTCTATGGAGTCAAGAAGATCAGCCTGCAGATCCATGATAAAGCCATCACGGCCCTTGAACTTGTGGATATGGAACCGGGTCATCAGAACGTGCGATATTCTTCGAGTGGCAGGCCGTTCTTCTCGACATATTCGTTGTAGACCCGGATCGCCTCGGCATTTTCTTCCAGCCAGCGGCGTTCGCGCTCGGCCTTGACGGCCTTGGCGATGCCGTCTTCGGCGGCACGCGAGAGATTGATATCCAGCTCGCGCGCCTGGGCGAGAAGCGTGCTGTCGAGCGAGAGGTTGGCGGCTTTGCGTGCGGGTGTCGGCATGAGAAGCTCCGGAATATACGCAGATTATATGCGCATATTTTCTTGATGCAACGCGTGGTCATTTCAGCCTGATGTCGCCAGACGAAAAAGCCCCTCGCTGGTTGGGCGAGGGGCCAAAGGCTGGAAAGTCAGATCGGAGCTCAGGTAACTCCGCCTTTATGACAGCATAGTAACGTAAGCAAATCGTCACCCAAACAGGTGACGCAGTTGCAATAAGCGCCACATTCACCCTAGAGTAATGTAGGACAGCGGCAGAAATGCAATCGTGACCGCAAGGCAAACAATCGCAGTCCTGACGAGCCGTGCCCGGCGCGCCTTTCGAGCATCCCACTCGTAGACCATGTTTTCTCCCTTTTTATGCAGGAACCACAAGGCGAAGCCTCAATGGTATCCAGATGCCTCCATCTGCGTGAAGGCTAGGGACGACAATATTGATCGAAGCTTGCGCGGCGCAGGTTCAATCAGGGCGCGAAGGACGGCTTATTTCTCGGGAGCGAGAATGCAGCACTGCTCCGGCACCGGGACGAGAACAGCCTTGGCGCCGGGTTCGAACAGCTCCGAAAGGGCTCCGTTCGCGGTGATCTCGCCGGCGGCCGTCTCACATTTGTACTGGTACGCGCGGCCGAGATAGGTGCGGGTGCCGAGCGTGGCGGGGATGCCTTCGCCCTGGCCGCGCACGACCAGACCATCGGGGCGGGTAGCAAGCACGAAATCATCCTTGATCGGGCCGAAGACATCCTGCGACAGGTGCAGTTTCGCGCCGCCTGCGGCTTCCACTGTCACGATCGCACCATCGCGTGCGACGGTCTTCATCGGGATGAGGTTTTCGAAACCGACGAAGCGGGCGACGAAGGCGTTGGCCGGCTTCTGGTAGAGCACTTCGGGCGTATCGAGCTGCATGATGCGGCCGGCATTCATGATCGCCACGCGGTCGGAGATCGAGAATGCCTCTTCCTGGTCGTGGGTGACGTAGAGCGAGGTCGTACCATTCGCCTTCTGCAGCTGGCGGATTTCTACGCGCATGTCGACACGCAGCTTGGCGTCGAGATTGGAGAGCGGCTCATCGAACATCAATAGCGGCGGTTCGATGACGAGCGCGCGGGCGAGCGCGACACGCTGCTTCTGGCCGCCGGAGAGTGCGCCGGGCAGGCGGTCGGCAAGATTGGCTAGGCCGACGCGCTCCAGCATGGCGGTGGCCCGCTTTGCCCGGTCTGCGGCGGAGATGCCGCGCTGCTTGAGGCCGAAGGCGACGTTTTCCTGCACGGTGAGATGCGGGAAGAGCGCGTAGTTCTGGAATACGAGGCCGATATCGCGGGCATGCGCGGGAAGCGTTGTGAGGTCACGATTGCCGAGCTTCACATGGCCGGAGGTCGGCTGCAGGAAACCGGCGACGATGCGCAGCGTCGTGGTCTTGCCGCAGCCGGACGAGCCGAGAAGCGAGACGAGTTCGCCGGCCGCGACCGAGATCGACAGGTCTTTCAGGACCTGGGTCTGGCCGTAATGGGCGGAGAGGTTTTCGATGGTCAGCGATACGGTCATGGGATCGGGGCGTTCTTGTCTATTTTGTCAGGAAGGTGAGGCCGAGGGTCATCTCGACGATGGCCATGACGCCGACGGTGACGAGCATCAGGAGCACTGAAACCGAGGCGATGGTCGGATCGAAGAACTGTTCCATATGGGCGAGAATCTGGATCGGCAGGGTGGAAATACCGGGACCGGTCAGAAACACCGAGATCGACACGTCGTTGATCGAGGTGATGAAGGCGAGAATGAAGGCGGCAATTACGCCGGCGCGGATATTCGGCAATACGACGGTGAAGAAGGTTTTGAGCGGCGGGCAGCCGAGGCTGATGGCCGCCTCTTCGACCGAAAAGTCGAAGGAGGCGAGCGAGGCGCCGACGACGCGCACCGAATAGGGCAGCACGAGCAGCGCATGGCCGATGATCAGGCTCGGATAGACGGGCAGGCCCATGCCGATGGTGATCGACTTCAAAAGCGAGAAACCGAAGACGATTTCCGGCACCAGGATCGGTAAAACGAACAGGGTGCCGAGCCATTTCGGCAGGCCGATACGGTAGCGGTTCAGCGCATAGGCTGCCGGAATGCCGATCAGGAGAGATAGGCCGGTGCCGAGGATGGCGACCTGGAAGCTGGTGATTGCCGTGTTTCGGAAGGCGGAGATTTCAAAGATGTTCCAGAACCAGCGGAGCGTCAGGCCCTGCGGCGGGAAGGTGAGGTAGGTCGTGTCGCTGAGCGAAGCGCCGATAATGATGACCAGCGGTGCGAGCAGGAACAGGAAGACCAGGATGGCGAAGGCGCCAAGCAGCGGGTGGATACGGGCTGTCATGGTCGTTACACCGCCATCGGGTTGAGACGCCGCGCGATGCGGCTCATGATCGAAACGATGGCAATGGTGATGACCACCATGATTGCCGCGATCGTGGACGCGCCGACCCAGTCGAAGGTGACCATGGCGCGCTGGTAGAGAAGCGTTCCCATCATCATCATCTGCTCGCCGCCCAGAAGCTGCGGAGTGGCGTAGGAGGTGAAGCTGCCGGTAAAAACGAGGACCGCGCCGACGATGAGGCCGGGGACCGCGAGCGGCAGGATGACCTGGAAGAAGGTGGCGATCGGCTTTGCGCCGAGCGAGGCGGAGGCTTCCACCACATCGCGCGGGATGCCCTCGAGTACGCCGGTCAGCGTCAGGATCATCAGTGGCACGAAGAGATAGACCATCGCGACGATGACCGAACCTTCGGTATAGAGCATCGACAGCGGTTCGGAGATGATGCCGAGCGACAGAAGCGAGCTGTTGAGGATGCCGTTCTTGCCGAGAATGATCAACCAGGCAAATGAGCGTACCACGACGCCGGTCAGCAGCGGGAAGACCGCGGCGATGATGGCGATCGATTTCAGCCGGCCGGGCATCTGGGCGATGACGTAAGCCGTCAGGAAGCCGATGACGAGCGATATCGCCGTGGTGATCAGCGCGATCCTGAGCGTCCGGTAAAGGATGTTGGTGCGGAACCCACTGTTGAAAAAGGCGGTATAGGTGGAAAATACGCCCTTCGGCTCGCCGAATGTGGTGGCGATGGTGAGGACCACGGGAATGACGAGCAGCAGCACGACCGCAATCGTCGCCGGCAGTGTCAGTCCCCATTTGGCGAACTTGTTCATAAGTTTCGTCTCGATTTCGCTCGGCCCCTCATCCGCCTGCCGGCACCTTCTCCCCGCAGGCGGGGAGAAGGACGGGTGTCGCATCCGTTCTGCCACATTTAAACGTCGAGTAGGGCACGTTCCCTCTCCCCGCAAGCGGGGAGAGGGTTAGGGTGAGGGGCAATTTTACGCCGAGCTTACTGCGCGAACAGCTCGTTCCACTGGTCGATCCAGTCGGTCTTGGCTTCGTTCATCTTGGCATAGTCGATGCGCGACAGGCTGTTGACCTGTTCGGCGCCGTAGGTCCACATTTTTGCCTGTTCCGGCGTCAGCTCGACCTTGGTGTTGATCGGCGCATCGACGCCCTGTTCGGCTTCCTTCTGCTGCACTTCCTTCGACAGCACGAAGTTGATGAACTGGTAGGCAAGCTCGACGTTTTCCGAACCCTTCGGGATATTGACCGTGTTGACGGTGGCGATGTCACCATCGGTAAGCTTTGCCCAGGTCATGGTCGGGACCGCTGCCTGCATGGAGGCGAGCGTGAAATCCTGGGCGATTGCGACGCGCACTTCGCCGGTGGAGATGAGGTTCACCAGTTCGGAACCGGTATTGTAGTTCTTCACGACGTTCGGCTTCAGTTCCTCGATCGCCGAGAATGCAGCTTCGCTATCCTCGAACGCATCCGTGCCGCCATGCTTGCCAGCCTGCAGCACGACCATCGGGCCGGCCGTGGTGGTGATGCCCGGCAGCGAGATCGACTTTTCCAGATCGGCGCGCCACAGATCATTCCACGAGGTGATCGGCGGATTGACCTTGGCACTGTCGTAAACGATGCCGACGCGGCCGATCGTGTAGGCCGGGCCGTACTTGCCCTGCGGCTGGCGGCCGAGTTCGTAGATATCCGCAAGGTTCGGGATCTTGGCCGGGTCGATTTCGAGGAACTGACCCTGTTCGATGCCGAGCTGCGAGAAACTGTCGGAGAGGTAGATGACGTCGACACCCTTGCCGTCGCGCAGGCGCAGCTTGTTCAGGCGGTCGGCATTGTTGCCGGTCTCGAAGACGATGTCGCAACCACAGATCTTCTTGAAAGGCTCAATGATGTTGGCGTTCATCTTCTCGCCGTTATAGCCCCACCAGGAAATGGTGAGGGTCTTCGACTGGGCGCTGGCGGCGGACGCGCCGGCGAAGGAGGCGATGACGGCGATAGCCGACGCGCGAAGAAGACGGGAGACGTTCACGGGACGAAGACCTTTCGGAAAACCGGTTGACCGGGAATACCCCCGGACTTTGGGGGCAATTCTATTTTTTGAGCGATCGGCTCGCAAGCCTGTTTGGCGGGCAGTCCACTTTTTTCAAGGCGCATTTACTGTGGTTTTTGCCGACAGGAGAAAGTTTTTCGAAAAAAGCCCCTTGCAGCTCTAGTCACTAGAGGTCCTAGAAGAACTACTCGAAGTTATGGCGGAGAGTGACATGTCTGATAGCCGGACGAAAGACGGAACCTCGCATCAGGCGCGCTACAAGGTTGGCGGCATGGATTGCGCCAGCTGCGCGGCGAAGATCGACACCGCGGCGCGGCGCATTGCGGGCGTCGAGGATGTTTCCGTCTCAGTCGCTGCCGGCACGATGACGGTGAGCCACGATGGCAGTGCCGATCTTGCCGCCATGGAGAAGAAGGTTTCCGGGCTTGGCTATTCGCTCAGGGCTTTGGGGAAGAAGGGCAGGGCAGAGGGTGGCGTACCCTCCTCTGTACTGCCGGACATCTCCCCCTCAGGGCGAGAAGATGCCCCGTCGCACGATCACCACGAGCATGGTCCCGGTTGCAGCCATGATCACGGGGGGCATCATGGCGGTGGACACGATCACGAGGATCACGACCATGATCACGCCGAAATCGAAGGCCTGCATGGTCACGATCACGCGCCGATGGATGGGCCGTGGTGGAAATCGAAGAAGGGGCGGCTGACGATCGTCGTCGGGCTGGCGCTTGTCATCGCTTACGGCGTTGGACATCTCATCCCGGCTTATGACAGCTATATTTTCACTGCAGCGATGCTGTTCGGTCTGGTGCCGATCGCGCGACGGGCGATCATGGCGGCTTTCGCCGGCACGCCGTTCTCGATCGAGATGCTGATGACGATTGCCGCTGTCGGTGCCGTTATCATCGATGCGTCGGAAGAAGCGGCCGCCGTTGTCTTCCTGTTTCTGGTCGGAGAACTCCTGGAAGGGGTTGCTGCCGGCAAGGCGCGTTCCAGCATCCAGAGCCTGACGGCATTGGTGCCGAAGACGGCTTTGCTGGAGGAGGGCGGCAAAACACGCGAGGTGCCGGCGGAAAACCTTGCTGTCGGCTCGGTCATTCTGGTGCGGCCGGGCGACCGGATTTCCGCCGACGGCATCATCGTTGCCGGGACAAGTGCGATCGACGAAGCACCGGTGACGGGCGAAAGCACGCCCGTTTCCAAGAGTGAAGGCGAGCAGGTGTTTGCCGGGACGATCAATGGCGATGCGGCTTTGCGCATCCGCGTGACGGCTGCAGCCGAGGACAACACCATCGCCCGCGTCGTGCGCCTGGTGGAAGAAGCGCAGGAAAAGAAGGCCCCGACCGAACGCTTCATCGATCGTTTTTCGCGTTATTACACGCCGGGCGTCGTGGTCGTGGCCGCACTCATTGCCATTCTGCCGCCGCTCGTTGTCGGCGCAGACTGGAGTGAGTGGGTTTATAAAGGCCTAGCCATTCTTCTGATCGGTTGCCCCTGCGCTCTGGTCATCTCGACGCCCGCTGCAATCGCCGCCTCGCTTTCATCCGGTGCGCGCCGGGGCCTGCTGCTGAAGGGCGGTGCGGTTCTGGAAATGCTCGGCAAGCTGACGGCCGTCGCCTTCGACAAGACCGGGACGCTGACATCGGGCAAGCCGCAGGTGACGGACGTGATCGCCTTCGGCCGCAATGCGGATGACGTGCTGCGGATCTCTGCAGCGCTGGAAACCGGGTCCAGCCATCCGCTGGCAATGGCGATCCTGGCAAGGGCTGCCGAATATGAACTGGACATTCCAGCGGCAAGCGCGGCGAAGGCACTGGGCGGCAAGGGCGTGACGGCAATCGTCGAGGGCGAAGAGGTGTTTCTCGGGTCGCCGAAGGCGGCGGTGGAGCGCGTGTCGCTGCCGATGGCGCATTCACGCCGAATTACCGCTCTCAATGATGAGGGCAAGACGGTTTCCGTGCTGGTCGTCGGTGGCGTTCTGGCGGGCGCGATCGCCATGCGCGATGAACCGCGTGCCGATGCCAAGGCCGGGTTGAAGCTGCTCTCCGATGCAGGTGTGAAGACGGTGATGCTGACCGGCGACAATGCCCGCACGGCAGGAGCGATCGGCAAGGATCTCGGGATCGAGGTGCGCGCCGAGTTGATGCCGGAAGACAAAAGCCGCATCGTCGGCGAACTGCAGCGCGAGGGATTTGTCGTCGGTAAGGTTGGCGACGGGATCAATGACGCGCCGGCGCTGGCGGCGGCCGATATCGGCATCGCTATGGGCGGTGGCACCGATGTGGCGCTGGAGACGGCCGATGCGGCCGTGCTGCATGGCCGGGTTTCGGACATTGCGGGCATGATCGAGCTATCGAAGCGCACGATGCGCAATATCTGGCAGAACATCACCATCGCGCTCGGGTTGAAGGCCGTGTTTCTGGTGACCACCATTATCGGCGTCACCGGATTGTGGCCGGCAATCCTAGCCGATACGGGGGCGACCGTGCTGGTGACGATCAATGCGCTGAGGTTGCTGCGGCGATAGCTGGTATTTACGCGCTACGACGGATCACGACGGGGGCTATTGGCTCGGCTTCTGGCCGGGCAAGCGGGATATCGCTCGAAAGGATCGCGCTGCCGCGATGGGACGCCTTGGCATAATAAAGTGCGGCGTCGGCTGCACCTAGCGCCGTATCGCAGGATGTCTCACCCTTTTCGACCAGTTTGATGCCGAATGAAGCCCCTATCGACACATCACCCTTAGATAGTCCGATCGGTTGCGCCAGCGAGTGCGAAAGATCCCGGCAGATGTTCTCGGCCTGAATTGCAGAAACCTCCGGCATGAGGATCGCAAATTCGTCACCCCCCAGTCGGAAGAGCCTGTCGGCTTGGCGGATGCCGGCGCGTAGCCGAGATGCGACGATCTTCAACAAGTCGTCGCCGGCCGCGTGTCCGTAAGTGTCGTTGACCGATTTGAAGCCATCGAGGTCGAGGCAAATAACTGCGAGGGGGCCCTTTTCGCTCAGCGACCTGAATTCCGGCTGCAACAGCGCCCGATTGGTGAGGCCTGTCAGGAAATCGTGTGTCGCGGCGTGGCGCATGCGTCTTTCGCGCAACAGCAGCATGCGGGCGGCGTTTCTGGATATACGGACCGCGAATATGCCCGTGGCCAGCAAAAGTATGCCGACGGTGATGAGCAACGGAAGCGAGCGGTACATAAGGTCGGCGGCCGGCCTTGGCGGGCGCCAGGACAGGACCTGCGGTTCGCCACCCGGGCCAACCGCGATCTCGACATGAGCGCGATCCGGCGCGACACGCGCAAGCGTCCCCATCCGTGAATCGTCGAGCAAGAAGCGGGTGCCGAAGAATTCCTGAATGGTGCCGGTGATTGGCATGGCGGTGATCAGGATCGGCGCGCGTTCGCCCTTCGGCCTGGCGGTTCCGAAATCCCGCTGAAACAGCGCAGCCGTCATCAGCACCGCATCGTCTCCCAGAACTTCGATCCGGCTGATGCTGACCGGTTTCGGGATGCCCTCGATGACGCGTCCAATTTCTCTGGATCGGACATTTGCAACCAAGGCAGCCGCATCCTTGACGACGGCAGGAATGCCGCGGGTGAAAAAGCCGCGATCCTTCACACTGCCGTCCGCACGGGAATAGATCAGCTGATCGTCGTGGTCGAGTACTGCGACAAAGCGGGTACGGGATGTTCCGATGAGAGAGGCGCCGATATTGCGGTCGGTCCATTCGAGATCGAAGCTGTTATCGATCTTGGAGATGGATTCATCCCATATGGTCCATGCGGTCAGCGAGAACTCGATGTCGCTGATCCACAGGTCGATATTGTGCTTGACCAGCGTCTCCTGTCGCTGGCGAAGATCGGCGTCGATCTGGGCAATGCCCACATAAGGGATTGTCGCCATGCCAGCGATGAGCACCGCCACCGCAATGATGGCCGGGCCAACCAGCCTGAAGTGAATGAAGCGCATGAGAGTGGAAACGCCGTTGGGAATTGGCATATGTCAATAAGACGAGTATCGGACGCAAGTTCTTAACAATGGTGTTACTATTAGGCGTGCCCACGCGATAATCATCGATTATTTTATTAGCTTATGCTGGCGAATGCCGGCGAAGTGAACGACTCGTAAAGATTGCATTTAGGTTTCTTCGGTAACGTCCCGTTAGTCAAATCCCGTGTTGCGCCTGAAAACAGGCAGTCAGGGCGGGATCGGTGTTTTGCGTACGGGTCATCATGCGTTTTTCTGCTGCCACTTCGGCCATCATCGCCACCTGTATCGGCTTGTCCAGCTGTACCTCGTCCAGCACAGAGACAGCGCTGACCGTACCGCCCGCGTCAGTCAAGACCGCGCGGGTCGCGCCGTCACAGGCAATCGTTCCGCCGTCAATGCCGGCAGCGTCTGTTCCTTCAATCGATCCGACACCGGTTGCGGCGATCACGCCGCCGGCAGGCTTGAGAGATCCGCATGAGCTGGCTTGGAATGGCGGTGCACACGAAACACAGGCATTCGACGGCTTAGCGACCACTGTGGGCATGCCGGTGCCCGCCGAGCGCCCTGTCGCCTCGCTCAGGCCGGCACTCAATTCTTCACGCAGCCAGCCACCATATAGCCAGCCAATGCCGCCTTCTGCAGGTTTCCAGCGTCTGAAGGTTTACGGCCACCGCTTCAGCGATGCCAAGCCGATGAATTTCGGCCGGGTCGCGCCCCGACACTTTGCCGTGCATGGCGTCGACGTATCCCGCTGGCAGGCCAATATCGACTGGGCGAGACTGCGCACCCAAGGCGCCAACTTCGCCTATATCAAGGCGACGGATGGCGGTGACCATATCGATCCGATGTTCAGGACGAACTGGAACAGGGCTCAGCAGGCGGGCATCCGTCGCGGCGCCTATCATTTCTTCTACTGGTGCCGTACCGCCGGCGAGCAGGCCGACTGGTTCATCCGCAACGTCCCGCGCGATCCTGATGCGCTGCCGCCTGTGATCGACGTGGAATACAATCACCAGTCCGACTGCAAGATGCGGCTTTCGACCGAGCGGGTGCTCGAGAAGATGCAGGTCTTCATGGACAAGCTGGAACGCCATTACGGCCAGCGCCCGGTCATCTATACCGCACCGGATTTCTACAAGGATCACCTGCGCGGCCAGTTCCGTGACTATCCTTTCTGGCTGAGGTCGGTGGCCGCTCACCCGTCAAAGATCTACCCGGATCGCAAGTGGCTGTTCTGGCAGTATTCGGGATCGGGCCTGTCGCAAGGTGTTGAGGGCAAGATCGACCTCAATGTCTTCAATGGCGGCGTTGAAGGCTGGCATGACTGGGTGGAGCGATCCACCGGTGCCGGGAGCGCCGTCGCGCAGCGCTAAAAAAAATAGACAGATAAGATGGAGAAAGCCCCGCGCCGGGATGCTGAACAGGGCGCGGGGCTTCTTTTTGTCCGGAAAGGGCGGGGCGGACTGACGAAAAGGTCAGTTGCCCTGTGCCAGAGCTGGTCCACTTTGCTGCGCGAGGTCAACGCTGGCAACGACCGACATGCCGGGGACGAGGTTATCGGTAAGTGGTTGGTTCGGCTCTATTGCGATCCGGACGGGAATACGCTGGGCGACCTTGGTGAAATTGCCGGTCGCGTTATCGGATTTGATGACGGAGAATTCGGAGCCGGTCGCCGGCGCGAAACGCTCGATACGGCCCTTGAGACTCTGGTGCCCGAGAGCATCAACCGTGAAGGTGACCAGCTGGCCGGGCTTCATTCCTTCGAGCTGGTTTTCCTTGTAATTGGCGACGACCCAGACATGATTGGGCACGAGCGATGCGATCTGTGTGCCGATCGAGACGTACTGGCCGAGGCGGCCTGTCACTTCACCGAGCTCGCCGTCCTGCGGGGCGGTGATGCGGGTGTTCTGCAGGTCTATATCGGCAAGCGCGACGGAAGCCCTGGCGCCCTCGACGGTCGCTTCCAGCGTCCGGCGGTTGACGACGATCGTGTTGAGGTCCTGCTCGGCGACGAGAACTGCCGCGTCTGCCTGGTGAACCGATGCCTGGGCCTGATCATAGGTCGCCTGGGCTTTTTCGAAATCGCTCTGGGTCGAGACATTGCTCTTTAGGAGCGACTGGGTGCGGTTATAGGCGGTCTTGGCCGCATCGAAGGCGGCGTTGGCGCTTTCGACGGCTGCCTTGGCCGAAACGATCTTGGCGTCAGCCGACTTGCGGCTCTGCTCGGAATTGGCAAGCGAAGCCTCGGCCGATGCCAAGGTGGCCTTCGCCTGTTCCAGCTTCTGCGTGTAGATGCGGTCGTCGATCCGGGCAATCAGGTCGCCTTTTTTGACCCTCTGATAGTCCTGAACAGGCACTTCTACAATATAGCCGGCGAGCTGCGGGCTGAGCAGGGTAACCTGGCCACGCACGTAGGCATCGTTGGTGGTCTCGATCGAGCCCTTGAACGGCGGCAGGTTCCAGACATAGAGCACGATGAGGACACCGGCGATGCCTACGGCAGCCGCGAGATAGGTGGCGAGAGAGCGAAATACGGATTTCATGGTCTTTGACTTATGTTTTGGGCCAGGTTGCGAGCGTCAGGCAGTTTGCGGGGCGTCTGTGCTGTGCAGGAACCGGTGGCGGTTATTCCAGAGGATGTGGAGCAGCAGCAGGCCGATGGCCACTGCCGCGAGAACGAATGTCGCGAAGAAGGCGTCGTTATAGGCAAGCACATAGGCTTGCTGCTGGACCTGCTTGGCGAAGGTGCTGGTGCCCTGGATCGTGTGCTGCATGGCATCCGAGCCGGTGCGGCTATAGGCGGAGACGTACTGGTTGATGCGCTGCACGACGAGCGGATCGGTGGGCAAGAGGCGCGAGGTCAGGATGGCAGAGTGATATTGCTCCCGCCAGGTAACGAAGCTGCCGAACAGGGCGCTGCCGATGAAGGCGCCGACCTTCTGGGTAAAGAGAAACACGGCGATGAAGCTGATGATGTAGGTCAGGCCCTTCTTCAGCGCGGCGGCAAAACCGACGGCCATGGCCGGAGGAAGGAAGAGGCCCGAGCCGAATGCGATCAGCGACTGGCTGAGCAGCATCTGGTCCGGCCGCGTCAGAACCGTCGACTGGCTGTCCATGAAGGTACCGGCGGCAATCAGGATCAATGCGAGCAGATGGATGGCGGCCTCACGACCGGGCTTCATGAAGACTGCGCAGAGCAGGCCCGAGGTAACGCTCGCAATCAGCACCGCCCAATAGAGGTGAGCCATCTGCTCGTTGAACAGGCCGAGCTGGCGGAAGAAATTGATCGCGCCCGTCGACTGTTCGGTCAGCAGCATGCGGAAGACAAGCAGCACGCCTGCGAAGTGGACGATCTCCCACGAGCCTATCCAGCGCACGTCGATCAGGTTGTTCTTGCGATTGAGCTCCAGCATGATGCAGAGCGTGCCGCTGACGATGCCGGTGATCAGCACCCAGGCGAGCCAGTTGGCTTCCAGCCACCAGTAGAGGCGGCCCATGGTGAAGAAGACCGCAAGACAACCCATCGACGTGGCGAGCAGGCCGTAGCTCACATAGTCCATCGATGAGATGACCTTGGCGCGGGGCGGGGATGTCAGCGGCAGAATGTAGATGAGGCCAAAGACGATCAGCGCCAGGGCGAGCTCGACGAGGTAGAGGCCGCGCAGGTCGTGAATATCGAGAAGCGACGGCGAAATGAGGCCGGCGATCGGCGTCGACAGCGACAGGCCGATCAGGGCGAGGCAAAGACCGATATTGAGCTTCTTCTCCGGTGGAAAGATTTCCAGCATGTAGAGGAAGGCCATCGACGAGATCGGCGCTGCCGCCGCACCGGCGAAGAAACGAAGTGCGATGCTCAAGCCGAGATCATTGACCCACAGATGCGCAAGGCTGATGATCACGTAAGGGATGATCGCCAGCTCGCAGAACTGGCGGATGCCGTATTGGGTGCGGACCTTGAACAGGAACAGGCCGAGGCTGGCGTTCGGGAAGAGATAAGCTGCCATCAGCCATGCGGCTTCGTTCTGGGTCGCTTCAAGCGGTCCGGCGATCTGCTGCAGGTTGGTCGAGATCATCGCCGTGCCAAGCCCCTGCATGACGGCGGCCGTGAGCGACGTAATTGCATAAAGAAGTGCGATCGGTAACGGTTTCGGCACGAAAGGCGGTGGGCTTGCGGGAGCCGGGGCCGGCGGTGGCGCCTGCACGTCGGCTGCCGCAGTTTCCAGCCGCTCGAGCTGCGGCTCTTCGCTTCTCACAGTGGCCTCACGCGTGGACATCATCGACCTCCACATTGGAGACGTTTTCGGAGATCCGTTCCATCAACGCGATGGCTTGCCTCAGCTCGGCCTCGTCAATGCCCTCAAAGAACTGATGCCGGATCTGGTCTGCCAGCGCACGCACGAAAGCGGCCTGCTCTTCTCCGTGTTCGGTCAGGGCGATGAGTTTGACGCGCCGGTCGTTTGCATCGGGGCGGCGTTCGATCAGCCCATTTTCCTCCATACGGTCAAGCAGGCGCACAAGCGTTGCCTGTTCCAGCTCCAGATCGCAGGCGAGCTCCGTCTGAGTCATGTTCTGCTTTTTCGCCAGACGGAAAAGCGCACGCGCACGGGGATAGGTGAGCCCGTGCGCGGTCACCTTCTTGTTGAAAGTCGTGCGGATCTTGCGGCTGACCTTGGTCAGCTCCTCAAGGAATTCCGAGGCTGTTTGATCGATATAGGGCATTATGGTTAGCACACTAAGATTGTCTATGGCATTAGTTAGCACCCAAAGTATTCAATTTCAATCCTTGACCATGCGCAAATCAGGCCTCCAGAATTTGCATAGGTCGCAAGAATTTCTGCCCGATCGCGCGTCGGCGAGCTTATAGGGTCAGCGCAAAAGTCCCTGACCACCATCGACATAGACCGGAGTTCCTGTGACATGCCGCGACTGGTCGGAGGCAAGGAACAGGATAACGGAAGCGACGTCCTCGCTTCGACCCGCCTTGCCGCCGGTGATGGGAATATCGCCGGTGGGGAACTCCACCGGAACGGCAGTCTCGTCTTCGCCACGCACTTTTGTGTTGTTATGGATGCTGGTCTCGATAGCGCCCGGGCAGACCGCGTTGACGCGAACCCGGTGGCGCCCCAGTTCAAGCGCCAGTTGCTGGACGATAGCCACTTGAGCCGCTTTTGTCGCGACATAGGCCGTTGCACCCGGCGTATTGAAGGTGCGATTGCCATTGATGGAAGATACGACGATCACCGAGCCGCCCTGCCTTTTCAGATGCGGGATGCTGGCATTGAGCGTCAGATAGGTGCCGCGCAGGTTGACGCGGATCGTCTGGTCCCACTCATCCGGCTTGAGATCATCAATCGGCGCCCAGACGCCGTTTATGCCTGCATTCGCCACCACCACATCCAGCCTGCCGGTCTCCGCGACCAGCGTTTCCACGGCGTGGTGCATGGCTATTTCATCCGCGACGTCGGCGTTCAAAGAAATGGCTCTGCCGCCGGTGACCTCGATCAATTCCGCTGTTTCGTTAAGTTCGCCGGGCGTGTGGCCCAGAATTCCCACGACAGCTCCGGCTTCTGCCAGCTTGATTGCAGAAGCGCGGCCGATGCCCGAGCCTGCGCCGGTGACCAGAGCGACTTTCGACTGAAATTCCATCGGCGATCCTTCCGTTTCGGGCAGTGGTCCAACCGCCGCAACGAAAGAGACAGGCCAAAGTTCCGGTCAAGCCGGATAGGTTTCACCGAGAATGCGAAGGCCTTCGGCAAATTTTCCGCCATCGCCGCCCATCTGGCGCATCTGAGCGAGATTGTCGGTGAGGTCGGCCCGTTTGACCGGGCGGGCCAAAGGGCTTTCGATCGAACGGCGGACAAAGTCGAAATAATCCTCGCCGTCACGCTTGCTCATCGCGTCGACAGCATCGATGACCCTTTGTGAAAAACCTTCTTCGCGCAGCCGCTCGAAAGTCCAGCCGGGGCCTTTTTCGACGACGTCGTGAAGCCATGCGACCAGCGTTTCATCCTCTCCCGTTACATGCTCGGCCACACGCCGCACATGATCGATGAACGGGCCGCCCGTTTTGCTGGACTGTCCTTCATGCGCCTTCGTGGCGATGTCGATCGCTTTTTTCAGTTGTGCTTCATAGGTCATCGGGATCTCACCGTGCCATGTTTTGTGCTGGTGAGCAGGCATATCAAAGCAACGTACAAATAGCGATACGGATCAGAGACGGTCTTCCTCGAACTGCTCGGCGCCATCCAGCGGTGCCAGCCAGTCTTCACGGCGCTTGACCCATAATTCATAGGTTGGCTGGATATCGGTCGGAGCCATGTCCAGCGTGCCGACCCGGATCTCGACCTCATCCTCGGCTGGCTCGGAAAAGATGCGGGCGCCGCAGTTCACGCAGAAGCCACGGCCTTCATAATATCGAACCTCTCCCGATGCCTCGAAGGCATGTGCGGGCCAGATACCGAATGTGGCAAAGACCGAACCGCTTTCCTTGCGGCAATCCATGCAATGGCAAAGCCCGATGCGAATGGGGTCCGATTTAACTTTGTAGCGGACCTTTCCGCACAGGCAACTTCCGGAGCGGATGATCATGATGCCTCCTCAATCCTCACAGGCTTGAGATAGCGTCTCTGCGCGCAACGGCCAGAGGGGATTTCCAGACCTGCGGGCTCGACCTTATCTCGCCCTGGGATTTTTAACGGGAAGCCCAAGGCTACCGGATATTCAGCGCCATGCGTATGTCATCCTCGTTTTCCAGCCGCTGAATGACCACTCCATACCAGCCGAGACCGTCATAATCTTCGTAACCGAGAGTTCGAGCATAGGCGACGATCGAGCCGTTATTGTCGTAATAGCTGCCGGATGCCTGGCCTCCCGGATTGACGAGTGCGAAATGCGTGAACAGCAGTGCGGGGTTTGTCGTTGCGATGACGCGGCTGTTTCCGTCCAGCAGAAAGACGGTGGTTTTGTCCGCCACATGCGGCGGAAGGTTTGCTTCCTTCTCGACAATTGACTGGCCCTGGTTTTCCCAGTCGAAATAGACGCCGAGTGTACCCAAAAGCTCACCGTCGACTTTGCCCCCGTCACGGATGCCTGTTGCATAGACAAGGGCCGTGCGGTTGTCATGCGGACCGGAGCGCTTTACCTCATCGACGACATAATCGTCCCCCGAGGCACAACGGCGGGCGGCAGCGAACCACGGTTCATCCGACAGCGATGTACCAATCAGCTTTCGCTGGAATTTCGGGTTGGCCGAGGCGATCACCTTGCCGGAAAGGTCGGTCATGACGAGATCGAGATAGACGGTGTAAAAGCGGTTGATGACACCCAGGCGTTCCGCTGCGAATGCGCGGCGCTCGGCGGACGGATCATTGAGGGCCTGCCAGAGCGCCGTATCAGTCGCCCACCAGCGGACATCGGCCGTGCGTTCAAAGAGGTTGCGGACGATCAGTTGTACGAGCGTCTGCGCAAGATCCGTGAGCCTTATGCCCTCCATCTCGTGAACCAGAGAATCGGCCATGCTGCGCGTCAGTCCAATGCGGCCGAGCACATTGCTTTCGAATTTGGAGGCAATGTCGGAGGCGATCTGCGCCAGTCGCTGCACCTCGTTGGCGACAACGGCAAATCCCTTGCCCATCTCGCCGGCGCGCGCTGCTTCGATCAGCGCATTGATCGCCAGAAGCTTGATCTGCTTGACGACATGGGTGTTGTCGGCGCTGAAACGCTCGAGATCGTTGCCGATGCCGTCGGTTATGACCTGCATTGAACGGGGCGTTGCTGCATGCTGCTGCTTTTCTGCCTGTGCCGGTATCATCTTGCAGATCCTGAACTGAAAAGTGGAGATGTGACAATGTGTCTATATTTTGCACGCCATGGTTTTTGCTTGGTTAATGCTCAGCTTATTTGCTGATAATAAATGCTGTGATTTCCCGTAGCCTCTAAAGCATGGCCGGGTCGAAGTCGGACTGCTGCCAGGCAAAGAATTGCGCAGTGGATATTCTGCTGACGCTCTGGCGGATTCTGGCTACCGGGAACTTGTACTGAAAGTGAGCGTTAGGCCTGCATCTTTTGATGGAGGTTGTCATGCATGCGCAGTTCCTCGCAATTCTGGCAGCAGCATTGGTCCTTCCAATGGGAATGGCCGGTTCGGCAACGGCCGCCGAAGGAGAGTTTTTGAAATCCATCGATGGAAAATGGTCAGGCAAGGGAACGATTCTGACCCGGATCGGCGGAACATCTGTTAATGTGAGCTGTGATGTAGATTTTTCTGCAGGCGCTGACGATCTTGCGATGCAGGGTTCCTGTCGCGCGCTTGCTGTCGTCAGCCGATCCATCTCCGCAGCGCTGAAGGCCTCCGGTACGCGTTATAGCGGAACCTACACAGGGCCTTCGGGCCAACCCTCTTCGCTTTCGGGAACCCGGCAAGGCGATTCCATAAATCTGGCCGTGCGCTGGGCGAGGAATATCAACGGCGACCGTAAGGCGACGATGACAATCGCCAAACTTGGCGAAAACCGACTGCGGTTGCAGACCATCGATAACGACCCGGCAAGTGGCAAGTCGGTCGTGACCAGCAGAATCGATCTGAGCCAGTAACCGCGTCTCACGCCGTTCATTCCTTCGCTAGTCCCGCGATATGGGAACATTCCAGGCGGTTACCGTGCTGTCTGAATGATATCGACTGTGCTGATCTCAAATCATCTCCCAGCGTCAACTTGCCTCACTGCTGCGGCGGCTTGCGCACTATCGATCAAATCCAACTGATATATAAGTATACACATCTTGCATGAGATGAGTTCTCTCATCGACCTGGACCGCTTTTAGGGGAGGCGTTTTTGGCGGGTGCAAGGCTTTGGGTTTGTGCCCGCGCTTGCGGGCAGCGTGGGGAGACGCGCCGAAAATGTTTCAACAGGTTTATGATCCGGTCGCTCAGTCGCTCGGACTGAGTTCGTTCTTTGCGGCCCTGCCGCTTCTGACGATGTTCGTCATGCTCGGAGGGTTCAGGCTGTCGCCGCAGCTTTCCGGTCTATGCTCACTTATCGTCACGATGGGTGTTGCCATCATCATCTACGGCATGCCGGTTCCGGTCGCCGCAAATTCCGCGCTTTATGGTGCGGCATTCAGTATTCTTGCGATCATCCTGATCATCATCAACGCCATCTGGATCCACAACATGATGGTGAAGTCGGGATATTTCGACATCCTGCGGCGCAGTTTCGGGGTGATCAGCACCGACCTGCGTGTACAGTCGATCATCATCGCCTTCTGCTTCGGCGGCCTGCTCGAGGCGCTTGCCGGCGCCGGCACGCCGATCGCCATTGCCGGCGTGATGATGGTGGCAATCGGCATGGATCCGCTGAAAGCCGCACTCTGCGCGCTTGTGGCCGATACCGCGCCGGTCGCCTTCGGCGCGCTCGGCGTTCCGATCACTACATTGGCCGCCGTATCCGGCCTGCCTTATGACGAGCTGGGCGCGATCATCGGTCGCCAGACGCCGATCCTTGCAATGTTCATTCCGCTGATCCTCGTCTGGATCGTCGACGGCGGCAGAGGTCTACGCCAGACATGGCTGCCCGCTCTGGTCGCCGGTTTTGCCTATGCCGTGACGCAGTTCGTCAGCTCGTCCTGGATCTCGGTGCCCTTGACCGACGTTCTCGGCGCGCTTGCCGGTGCTGCGGCACTGGTCGCCTTCCTGCACAAATCGAAATACTGCTACACGATCGAGGATATTCCGCTGGTGCCGCTGACCGAACAGTCGAGCACGCGCTTCGTCGCTGCAGGCCCCGCCCTGCTCAGCTTCATCACCAACCCTCCCGGATGCGTATTTCCGATGCACAGCCATGAGGCCGTGCAGATCCTGGTCATTCTCGAAGGCACGGAAGAGCATACCTGCGGCGATGAAACCTTCCTGATGACGGCCGGCGATGTCTGCGTCCATCCGTCCAACGTGCCGCATGGCGGCCGCACGACGACCGGTTTCCGCGGCATCGACATCTTCGTTCCGCCGCGGGAAGACTACCTGCAGCTGATGGCCAAGCATGGCCTTCCAATCGAGGGTCCTAAGTGATATATTAAAATTCATTAGGCTGTCACTGGCGACCCCTAAGCGCTTTGATGGCTTGATCGGAGGAGCGGATACGGGCGGGGCTGATCACCTCTCCAACTCCGCTCCTTTGTCTTGTCCAAGACGCGGAATTGCCGGCGGCCTATTGGTTTTTGAAGAACGTAAAAGATATTAGAGTGACGAAGATGACGGGTTCGAATTGGAATTTCAGCTTGCCGACCGCGGTTCATTTCGGTTGGGATCGCCAGTCGACCCTACCCGATATGATTTCGAATTTGGGCGGCCGTCATGTGTTTGCGATGATTGGGCGCAGTTTCCTCAACCGCGTCGGCGAAGCAGGATTGAAGGAGCTGGTCGGCTCTGCCGAACTGACGATCTTCACCGATATCGAGGAAAACCCGTCAATTTCGACGGTCGATACGGCTGCCGCCCGCTGCCGCGAAAGCGGGGCGGATGTGGTCGTTGCGATCGGTGGCGGCAGTGTGCTGGATGCGGCCAAATGCGTGACGCTGCTGCAGAAGAATGAAGGCTCCATCCGCGATTATCTTTACCGGGTGAAGAAGCCCGCCGGCCGAGGCCTGCCGCTGATCGCCGTGCCGACGACGGCGGGGACCGGCAGCGAGGTGACGCCGTTTGCCGTTGTTACCGACAAGGAAAAGAATGCCAAACCGGAGATTGCCTATCCGGAGTGCTTTCCGGATCACGCAATCGTCGATCCCGCGCTGACGCTCACCATGCCGACGGCTGTGGCGGTGTCCACCTCGCTCGATGCGATGACGCAGGCGCTTGAAGGGTTCTGGTCGACCCGCGCCAACGACATGACGCGGGCGATGGCGTTTCGCGCGATCGTGCTGATCTTCCGCAATATCGAGGCGGCCTGCCTCGACAAGGACCGTGATGCGATCGAGCAGGTGACGCTCGGCAGCGTGATCGGCGGAACGCAGATGGCGATGATCGGCAACACCGTGCTGCATCCGCTCTCCTATCCGCTGACGCTGGATTACGATCTTCGGCACGGGCTGGCCTGTGGAAATCCTCGAAACCATGCTGTGATCTGAGCGCACCGCGCCTTTGACAAGCCGATCGCTGCCGGGCCATGCTCGGCAGCAAAGAGGGGCGGATTCGCAAGTGCGGCCCGTAATACCAAGAACAAGTGGTGAGAAGGTCTATATGGAGGATACCAATCCCCCGCAGGAGCAGCGAAAAAACCTGGCGAGCATCCGCGACGAACTGGACCTGCGCAGTGCCAGCACCTCGGCGCTGATCTATCAGGTCCTGTGGAACGATATCGTCTCATTGCGCCGTTATCCGGGCGACCCCATTCTGGAGAAGGAGATCGCCGCGCAGTTCGGTGTCAGCCGCACGCCGGTGCGCGAGGCGATCCTACGGCTGTCGAACGAAAAGCTGATCGAGATCCTGCCGCAATCGGGAACGTTCGTCGCGCGTATCGCGCTCGATACGCTGCCGGAGGCGATCGTTGTCAGAAAGGCGCTAGAGGACGTGACGGTGCGGGCGGCGGCTGTGAAAGCCAACAGGACGCAGATCGCTACGCTGCGCGCCAATCTAGAATTGCAGAAGGTGCAGGCGGCGGAAGCCGATTACGAAGGGTTCCGCAGGACCGACGACCTGTTTCATACGCTCATTGCCGAGGCGGCCGGATATCCGGGTATCTGGGAGATCATCAAGTCGGTGAAGATCAAGGTGGACCGTTATTGCCACCTCAGCCTGCCGAAGCCGGGCCGCATCGCGCGGCTGATCAAGGAACATACGGCCATCTTCAATGCCATACGGGACCACGATCCCGACCGCGCGGCAGATGCCATCCAAGCCCATCTCGATGCCATCATGACGGGCGTCGAGATGCCGGAAAACCTTGCGGTCTTCACCGTGACGCGGTGAGAATGCCCGGCGCCTCGGCGCCGGGATAGCATCACGGGATGTGGCGCAGCCAGTCTTCACGGCTAAATTTTTCGGCCGCGAGCTTTTCCGCTGCCGCGTATTCTTGTTCCGAAATCGTGCCCGGCGTGCCGCCGTTCAGCGATACGAAGGTCTCCTTCATCCGGCGGATGATTTCCTCGCGCGGCAGGCCGGTCTGGCTGCGCAGCGGATCGACGCGCTTCACCGCACTGGTCGTGCCCTTGTCGCTCAGCTTTTCGCGGCCGATGCGCAGGACCTTGACCATTTTTTCGGCATCCATGTCATAGGCCATGGTGACGTGATGGAGGACGGCGCCGGAGGAAAAGCGCTTCTGCGCCGCGCCGCCGATCTTGCCCTTGGAGCTGGAGATGTCGTTGAGCGGCTTGTAGAAGGCGTCGATGCCGAGCGACTGCAGCGCTTTCAGCACCCAGTCGTCGAGGAAGGCGTAGGAATCGGCAAAGCTCATGTCGCGCACCAGCTCTGCCGGTGCGTAGAGCGAATAGGTGACGCTGTTGCCGGGCTCGACCAGCATCGCGCCGCCGCCGGTGACACGGCGGACGGTTTCGATGCCGAGTTCCGCCGTGGCTTCCATGTCCACCTCGTTGCGCAGAGACTGGAAACCGCCGAGAATGATGGCCGGGCGTTCCCATTCCCAGAAACGCAGGCACGGGCCGCGCCGGCCGGAAGCGACTTCCTTGGCCAGAACCTCGTCCATCGCGAGATGCATGGTGGGGGTGAGCGCGGGCGTCTCGATGATCTGCCATTCGTAATCGCGCCATGTGCCGGTGACGCCGAGCGCGCGGCGGATGGCGATCGCGACGGCTTCCGGGCTGAAGCCGATCATTTCCGCGCCGGGGCGCAGGCCGCTGCGCACGGCGGCGATAATGTCCTCTACCGTGGCCGATGCTGAGAGGCCTTCGAGGGAGGCGCGGATGTCTTCCAGCGCTTCTGCCGGTTCGAGGAAGAAATCGCCCGAAACCTGAACCTGCGAGAGGCGTCCGTCGGCAATTTCGAGATCGGCGACAACGAGCTTTCCGCCCTGAACCTTGTATTCACCGTGCATCTTTATGGCTTCCCACCTGAAACTATCCTGCTGTCTTGCGCCCACTTACGGGAAGGAGACGAGGTCTCCGTAAAGCGAGCGAAGCTTTGCCTTTACAGCGTCAGAACCGCGGTAGATGTCAATGAATTTGCGCAGGCGCGGATCGTCGCGCATGTCCGGCCGGGTGACGAACTGGAAGGCGTAGATTGGGTCGTTTTCGAAGATCAGGCCGGAGGCCGGATCGAGGCCTGCGAGTTTTGCGAAGGTCGGATAGGTGGCGGCGGCATCGACATCGTCGAGCGCGCGGGCGATCTGCGGACCGTCGAGCTGGACGATGCGCAGCGGCTTCACCCATTTGACGACATCTTCGAGTGTGGCGCGATGGCCGGTGCCGGGTTTCAGCTCGACCAGCTTTGCCTGCTGGAGGAGAAGCAGCGAGCGGCCGGTGTTGACGGCGTCGCCGGAGAAGGCGATCTGGGCGTTGTCGGGCAGCTCTTCCAACGACTTGTATTTCTTCGAATAGAGGCCGAACGGGGTGGCATAGGCAGGCGCCACCGGGACGAGATCACGGCCGCCGGCCTGGTTGGTGAATTCGAGATAGGGAATGTGCTGGAAGAGGTTGGCATCCATCTCGCGATCAGCGACGGCCATGTTCGGCGTGTTCCAGTCGTTGAACTCGGTCAGTTCGATCTTGAGGCCTTGGGCCTTCGCCTCCTCGACGGCCACTTCTGCCGCCTGATTGGAAATGCTGGTGGCAAGCGCGATGCGCAGCGGCTTGTCGTCCTGCGCCATGCTGGCAGAGGTGGTGAGGGAGGATGCGATGAGGATTGCTGCCGAGAGAATATGCCGGAGAGAGACCATGGGTGTGCTCGCAAATGGGGGTAGGCGCGGCGGCACTGTCACTGCACCGCAGTTTTGCGGTGCTTTACCCCTGTTTGGCGATGCAATCCATGGGGGAAATGAAAAATGTACTTATTGAGTCAAGTTTATGATTTGGAGAGCGACTACCGGTAATGTTGCCGGTAGTCAGAAGATAAGGGATCAGAGGCCCATGGCTTTCAGTTCCTGTAGCGGCGGGATGGTGTCGAACATGTGCTGGTCGAGGCGGTCCCAGATGATGCCGCAGGTCGGCTTGTGCGGGCCCGAGACGTTGATCGAGCGGGTGGGCGTGAAGATTACGTCGACGACGGTGTCGTAGACATCGGGGTTGAGCTTTTCCGACAGGACCTGGCAGTCGTGGACGACGGCGGCGCAGGGGGTTTCGACGGAGATTTTGCCAAGCTGATAGAGCATGCCCCATTCGGCATCGAAGAAACCGTGGCCCTTGCCGAAACGCACGCCTTCCAGATTGATCGCGCCGGTGCCGGTGACCATGTAGTCGACATTCGGCAGCTTGGTCTGGATATCGGCAAGCGTCATGTGCTCGCCGACACGTTCCATGCCGTCGAGGGTTGAGGCGTAGAGGTAGATTTCAGGGGCGATCTTCTTAGGATCGAGCAGCCAGAAGCCGCGCTTGATCGAATAGGTGGTCATCAGCACCAGCTTGCCGTCCTTCAGCGCCTGCAGGCGCAGGCGGTCGAGGCAGTTGTCGGGCGTGATGAAGATCAGGCGGGCGTCACGGTAATAGGGGTTGTCGAGTAGGCGCTCGACGGCCGCCTCACCGCCTTCGAAATCGGCGATGAACTCGCCGAAATCGAAATGAAAACGGCTGTCAGCGACGGCGACCTTGCGCAATTCGGTCCAGACGCGTTCGCGCACGGAAGACTTGTGATCGGCGATTTCAGCGTAATTGGACGTCTGAGGGGACATGGGGGTGCTCCTTTAAAACTTTAGGCGGCCGGCTGCATGCCGCGTTTGCGCAGCACATGCCGTTCGATGACGATGACGATTTGATAGAAGAGAACCGAGATGAGGACCGAGACCACGGCGACCGTCCAGATCATGCCGTAGTCGAGATAGCCTCGCGACTGGTTCAGAAGATTACCAAGCCCGGTGCCGGTGGCGAGCCATTCTGCGATCATCACGCCCAAAAGCGCGCGCGGCACGGCAAGCCGCATGGCGGCAAAGAGATAGGGCAGGGATGCCGGGATCGAGACGAGACGCAGCTGGGTGAAAGGGCTTGCGCCATAGGCGCGCACCACATCGAGCGCGCCGCGCGACACCATGCCGAGGCCCTGCGCCAGCGTGACGAAGGCGGGGAAGAAGGTGACGGAGATGGTGATCCAGAGGATGACCGAGGGGCCACGACCGAGAAGCAGAACGAGCAGCGGCGTCAGGGCGACGAGGGGCATGGTCTGGGTGACGAGCGCCACCGGCATGAACGAGCGGACGATGCCGGGGCGCACGACCGAAGCGAGGGCAAGCGCGAAGGCGAAGGCGAGGCCGGCGGCCATGCCGATCAGCGTCATCGGCAGCGTCTGGCCGAGTGCTGCGAGAAGGCGGGTCTGCGCCGAGGTCGCCGATGGGTCGAGGAAGAGATAGTCGAAGACGCCGGCCGGGGTTTTGGCGATCATCGCCGGCGTGCCAAGGATTTTGAGGAGCAGCCACCAGACGATTAAAGGGAGTGCGATTGAGGCCAGCGTGATGGCGATTGTGGAAAGCCAGTTGCCCTCGGAGCTGATGCTTGGCGGTGTGGCGGCTACGGTGACGGCGCGGGTGGAGCGGGTGAGGCGCGTCTCGATGAGCGCAAAAATGCCGTAGGCGATCAGCGCCATGGCGGTGGCGGCAAGGCCAATGCCCCAGAGACGGGCGGGATCGGCGCGGCCGAGCGAGCCGATCAGATAGGCGCCGAGGCCGAAACGGCCGCCGCCGCCGAATTCCGCCAGGATCGAGCCAAGCACGGCAGCGGGTGCCGCAATACGCAGGCCGGCGAGAATGGCGGGCAGGGCGGCGCGGATTTCGACGAGGCGAAGCAGGGCGAGACGTGTGCCACCATAGGCACGAACGACGTCGAGCATGCGCCGGTCGGTCTGGCTGATGCCGGTGACGGTGGCGCTCATGGTGACGAAATAGCAGCCGAGTGCTGCGAGCACGACGCGCGGGGTCATGCCGGAAAAGGTGAGGACCAGGATCGGGGAGATGGCGATCGGCGGCAGGGCGAAGATCGCGACGTTGAGGCCGCGGCCGAGGCGTGCGGCGACCGGTGAGACGGCGAAGAGAATGCCGGCGAGGATGGCAAGGCCATTGCCTATCAGGAACCCGAGCGAGGCGCCTTGGAAGGTGGCGAGGATATGTAGGGGATAGTCGCCACGATCCTGCCAGAAACGGATAAGTACTTCGGTCGGGGCAGGCAGCGCACCGCCTGCGACGAGCTTGAAACGGCCGAGGACTTCCCAGAGGACAAGCAGGATCGCTGCGTTGCGAAGCGCGGTCCAGTGGCGGAAACCGGCTTCGCCTTTGGCGACCCCAAAGGGCGTTCCATTGGGAGTTCCCCCAGCTGTTCTAGGATTTGCGCCAAGCGCCGTCTCAGTGGCCATCCAGCGCCTCCGCGACCTGATCTTCGAGGGCGTGAAATTCCGGCGTCGTAAACACTTCCGGCAGGCGCGGGCGGGCAAGCGGGATATCGACGATCTTGCCGATGCGGCCGGGGCGGCTCTGCATAACCACGACACGGTCGGCGAGGAAAACGGCCTCGTCTATGCCGTGGGTGACGAGCAGGGTCGTGGCGCGGTTTTCCATCCAGATGCGCTGCAGCTCGATATTCATCTGGCGGCGAAGAATTTGATCGAGCGCGCCAAAAGGTTCGTCGAGGAACAGGACTTTCGGATCGGTGACGAGGGCACGGGCAATCGCCACGCGCTGGCGCATGCCACCGGACAGTTCGCCGGGCAGCGACTTCTCGAAACCCTTGAGGCCGACGAGGTCGATCAGGCCGGCGATCTTTTCGGCAAAATCGGAGCGCTTGCGGCCGAGCACGTCGAGAGGCAGGGCGATATTGTCCTCGACACTGCGCCAGGGCATCAGGGCCGCGTCCTGGAAGGCAACGCCGGTGAGGCCGGCTTTTGCCGCCTGTTGCGGTTTCATACCGGCAATGCCGATCTTGCCCGCGGTCGGCTCGTCGAGGCCGAGTGCGAGGCGCAGCATGGTGGATTTTCCGCATCCGGACGGGCCGATCAGCGCCGTGAACGAGCCTGCGGGGCAATCGAGAGAAACGTTGTCGAGCGCCTGAACGACAGTCCCGCGCCCCTGAAAGGAGCGCGAGACGGTTTCAAGCGTAATGCCGGTCGAAGAGGTCATCAAACTTCTTCGAGAACGGTGGTGTCGAAGTGTTCGCGCTTGGCGGTGATGCCGACGGCGGCAAGTGCCTCGATATTGGCGGCGATCGCCTCCTCGCTCATCGAGAAGATGCCCTTGGCATTTTCGATCAGCGGCTTCTGCGCGGTGTTGAAATAGACTTCGTTCTCGATCGAGCGGCCGGTGCCCTTGAACCAAGTGTCGGCGAAAGTCTTCGGGAAGGCTGCCGGATCCTTGAGGTTTTCTTCCCAGCCCTTGCGGCTGGCCTTGAGGAAGGCAACGATTTCCTTGCGCTTGGCCTTGAGGACTTCTTCGGTGACGACGACAGTGTCGTTGAAGATGGTGAAGCCGAAGTCATAGAGCAGGAAGGAAGTGGCGTCCTCGCCGGCCTGCTTGATGGTGAAGGGGACGTTGGTGGTGAAATCGACGGATGCGTCGATCTCGCCCTTGATCAGCGGGGTCGGGTCGTAGGCGTAAGGCACGATGTTGACCTGGCTTTTGTCGACGCCGGAAATCTTCAGCATGGCTTCGACCGAGATGACGTTGACCGGCGGAACGGCGAGCGTCTTGCCGATCAGGTCCTTCGGCTCCTTGATCGGGTTCTTGGCCAGAGACACGATGCCGATCGGGTTCTTCTGGTACTGGGCACCGATGATCTTGAACGGTGCGCCCTGTTCGACGATCGCCTTGATCGTTGTGTCCGGCGTGGTCAGCGTCAGGTCGGCCTTACCGGCGATGATCGAGCTTTCCGGAATGACGTCCGGGCCGCCGGAAAGATATTCCAGCTCAAGGCCTGCTTCCTTGTAATAGCCCTTGTCGGCGGCGAGGAAATAACCAGCGAATTCGGCATCGTTGATCCACGAGGCCTGGAAGTTGAACGGGGTGGCGGCGGAAGCCATGCGGCCCATCATCGGCATGGTCGCGGCGGCGCCCATCAGGCCCATGAAATGGCGACGGTTGAGGGAAAGATGCATTGGGCTGTTCCTTATTGTCGGGGTGAAGTCTTGAAACTCTGGGTCAGGCGATGCCGCGCATGCGGGCAAGCTCTTTCAGCGGCGGCGTATCGGCGATCTCGTCGCGCGTCAGCTGCTCCCATTTGATACCGCGGGGGCGTCGGTTGTGGCGCTCGACCGTTGCAAGGCGGCTTGGGGTGGCGATGAAATCCACCTGGATGTCGGTTTCGCTGGGGCTCAGCTGTTCATCGACCACCTGCACGTCATGGACGATTGCCGCGACCGGCGTCTTTTCGTCTACGAGGCCCAGATCGGTGAACATGCCCCATTCGAGATCAAAATAGGTGTGGCCCTTGCCGAAACGAATGCCGTCCTTGGTCACAGCCGATGCGCCGGTGGCAAGCAGGTCGAACCGGCCGATCCCGGTCAGTTCCTCAAGGCTGATGGGGCGGGCAAAATACTCCATTCCATCCAGCCATGCCGCAAATGGGGCGGCTTCCGGCGGAACAATGCCGGGGGCCATGTAGAGAAAACCGCGCTGCATGTTGTAGGTCGACATGACGAAGGCCTTGCCCTCGAGGATCAGCCGGCGGCGCAACTCGGTCATGGAATTGTCGGGTGTGACGAAGGCGAGTTTGGAGTGGGCGAAGGCCGGCAGGGCCGTCAGCCGATCGGTCGCCTGCTCGACGCCTTCGAAATCGGGGATGAACTCGCTGAAGCTCAGATGGAAGCGCGTGTCAGGGCGTGCGACAGCCTTAAGGTTGTCCCATATTCTCTGACGGATGACGCGTGGTTGTGCCATCATGGCCTCTGTTTCAATGTTTCATAATTGTGAAACAATAGTTTCATTGTTGCAAGAGGGGTGCTAATCTTTTTATGCAGAGCGGCAAACCGGAGAAATCATGGCCTCGCGTCTCGTCTTGCGCATTCAGGAACGCTACCAGCGGCTGACAGCCGGCGAGCAGAAGCTTGCCCAGCTGATCCTCGACCGGCAGGACGATATCCTGACCCATTCGGCAACCGAGATCGCAGAGATGGCCGGAGTATCGAAGGCAACCGCCGCGCGTTTCTTCCAGCATCTCGGCTATGCGGATTTTAACGAGGTAAAGCTTCAAGCGCGTGAAGAGCGCAACCGCACGGAGCCTTACGGCTATTCCGTGACGCAGTCGGAACAGGTGGCGCTCGGGCGGACGATCGGCGCGCATCTGGAACTCGAGTTGAAAAATCTCACCAAGACATTCGAGGAAATGCGTTCCGACAAGGTGCGGCAGGCCGCCGAACTGATCGGTGCTGCGCCAAAAGTGTGGGTTCTCGGGCTTGGTGTGGAAGAGGGCGTGGCGCGCTATGCGCGGCTGGTCTTTTCGCGTCTCAGGCACAGCGTGATGATCCTCGGCATCAACCAAGGATCCTGGGCGGAAGATCTTGCGATGACCGGGCCGAAGGACGTACTGCTTCTGGTGACCTTGCCACCGCACCAGCCGATCCTGAAACCGATCCTCAGCCATGCTGCGACGAGCCGTCTCAATATCATCACCATTACTGACCGAAATTCGATGCTGGAAGCGCAGCGATATTCGAATGTTGTATTGCCTTGCCATGTGGCGAGTTTTGCGCTCGGCCCCTCGCATACGACTATTCTGAGCACAGTGAGGCTGCTGGCGCTGACCTATGCGGCGCATGCCGGGCGTTCGGCCCAGCAACGCGCCGAGATTATTTCGGCAATCCATGAAGAGCTTGGCGATCTTTACTGATCGAATGTTACGTTTTTGCTTCATGAGATCCCGCGCATCCTTACCAAGATTTAATCCGCAGGGCGCTGTGTTCGCTGGCTTTTCGCCGTTTTGAGCGCAATATCCTCCTCCACAGAGGCAAGGCCCTGATGGAGAACTACCGGCATGAAGAAGATCTGGATCGTGGCTTGTTTTGCCGTAGCGGCAGCTGCCGGATGGCATTTTCGAGCGCAGCTTCCCTTTCTCGATCAGCTTGATCCGCAAGCTTCGGCGGATAAGACGGCAGCAAACGAGCAATTGCAGGATGGTGACCGGAACGGGCAGCGTGGGCGAGGCAATGGCCAGCCCCCGGCAGTCAAGACCGTTGCTGCCGTGAAGATGACTTTGCCGCTCGATGTCACTGCCACGGGGGCAGCCGTTGCCGATGAAAACACCACGATCGCCGCCCAAGAAGCCGGAACGGTGCTGTCGATCACCGCGCATGACGGCGATGTCGTCAAGGCCGGCGACCTGATCGCCAAGCTGGATGATCGCAACCTTGTGGCGGCACTCGACAAGGACAAGGCACTGCTGGCGCGGGATGAGGCAACGCTGAGGGGGGCCGAGACCGCGCTTGCCCGGGCGAAAACACTCGTCGATCGCAGTGCCGGTACGCAGCAATCGGTCGACGAGGCGCAGGCCACGCGCGATACCAGCGCCGCAACGGTCCAAAGCGACAAGGCAACGATCGCAGCCGATCAGGTCAATTTAGAGCACACCGAAATCCGCGCGCCTTTCGAAGGACGTCTCGGCGATATCGCGGTCAGTGTCGGTGCCTATCTCGGGGTAGGATCCACCGTGGTGACGATCGAGAAATATGACCCGATCTATGTCAGCTTCCATCTGCCGGAAGGGTATCTCGGTGAATTGCGCCGAGGATTTTCGGGTGGTGAAATTACCGTCGATGCGCTGCCTCAGTCTTCGTCGGATGAGGTCGTTTCCGGCAAGCTCAGCTTTTTCGACAACACGGTGGACACAGCCTCGGGTACCATTCTGGCAAAGGCGCAGTTCGATAATCCGGGTGGAGAGCTATGGCCTGGCCAGTCTGTCAACGTGACGGTACATTTCAACGGCGGTGAAGAGAATATCGTGGTGCCGACAGTTGCGGTCAATCCGGGTGCCGATACTCCCTTCATCTACACGATCGGGGATGACAGGAAGGCCCACAAGACGCTGGTGACGGTTTCCCGCTCCAACGGAAGCGATACGGCAATCACCAAGGGGATAGAGGACGGTGCTCACGTTGTCGTGGAAGGGCAGTCGCAGCTTGCCGATGGGGCGACGGTTCATGAGGATTTTTCGAACGCCGGCCGGGAAACTGCCTTGGTCAATAGCATGATTGAACCGGGGGCAAGCAATTGATCTCCGAATTCTGCATCAGGCGTCCCGTCGCCACCACGCTTCTTGCCATCGGGGCCATATTGGCCGGGCTTGCCGGATACCGGATGCTGCCGGTCGCGGCGCTGCCGCAGGTGGATTTCCCGACGATCAACGTCTCCTCGTCGCTGAGCGGCGCTTCGCCCCAGACGATGGCGACGGCGGTTTCCACGCCGCTGATCAAGAAATTCGAGACCATTCCGGGCATCAGCGAAATCAGCGCGACCAACTCGCTCGGCAGTTCGTCTATCGTGCTGCAATTCGATCTGAGCCGCAATATCGATGCCGCCGCCGCCGACGTGCAGGCGGCGATCTCGCAGGCAAGCCGGCAATTGCCGGACAACATGACGACGGCGCCGAGCTATCGCAAGACCAACCCGGCGGATGCGCCGGTGCTGCTTCTGACCGTCAAAAGCGACAGCCTGCCGCCGAGCAAGGTGGACGAGATTGCCGAGAACGTCATCTCGCCGACGCTTTCGACACTGCCCGGCGTTGCCGAAGTGTCGATCTTCGGGGCGAAGACCTATGCCGTTCGCGTCGAGGTTGACCCGGACAAGCTGCAGGCGCGCGGGCTCGGTGTGCAAAGCGTGACAAACGCGATCGAGGCCGCCAACAGCCAGGCGCCGGTCGGCTCGCTGCAGAACGGCAGCCAGAAGCTGACGATCAATGCCGACACCCAGCGCACCAATGCGCAAGAGTTCCGCTCGCTGGTGATCGCCTCGCCCAACGGTGCGCCGATCCATCTCGGTGATATCGCACGGGTGGAAGACAGTGTCGAAAACCTCGACGCGGGCAGCTGGTATGACGGCCAATCGGCCATCGTGCTTGCCGTACAGCGCCAGCCGGATGCGAATACGGTTGCCGTCGTCGATGCGGTGAGAGCCAAGCTTCCGGCGCTGACGGCCGAACTTCCGGCTTCTGTGACGCTCAACGTGATGAACGACTCCTCGGTATCGATCCGTGAATCGATCTCCGACGTGCAGTTCACGCTAGGGCTGACGATCGCGCTGGTCGTGCTGGTGATCTATCTGTTCCTCGGGCGTGTTTCGGCGACGATCGTGCCTGCGCTTGCGGTGCCGCTATCGCTGGTCACCACGTTTGGGGCCATGTACCTGCTCGGCTACAGTATCGACAATATCTCGCTTCTGGGGCTGACGCTTTCCGTCGGCCTTGTGGTCGACGACGCGATCGTGATGCTCGAGAACATCATGCGGCATATCGAGGACGGCATGCCGGTGCGGCAGGCGGCGCTGCAGGGGGCCGCGGAAGTCAGCTACACGATCGTCTCGATGTCTATCTCGCTGATTGCCGTATTCATCCCGATCCTGCTGATGGGCGGGGTGGTTGGCCGGCTGTTCAACGAATTCGGCATGGTGGTTGCCCTTGCGATCATCGCTTCGGCTATCGTGTCGCTAACCGTGACGCCGATGCTCGGATCGCGGATGTCGGATCGGCATCACCGGCCGAGCCTGATCGTCAGGATATTCGATCGCGGTTTCGAGAAGACGCTGCGCGGTTATGATCGTTCGGTTGGCTGGTGTCTCAGGAACCGGACGGTGATCATGCTGGTCTTCCTGGCTTCTGTCGGTGGCTCGATCTATCTGTTCAAGACGCTGCCGAGCAGTTTCTTCCCGACCGAGGATATCGGCAGGCTTTCGGTTTCGACGCGTGCGCGCGAAGACATTTCCTATACGGCGATGCGTGATCTGCAGGCTCAGGTCGTGGCTGCGATCCGCGCCAACCCGGCGGTCAACCATGTGACCTCCACGGTCGGCGGCAACAGCCGAAGCCCGCTCAATAACGGCACGATCTTTGTCGAGCTGAAAGACCGCGACGCAAGGCCGCCATTGCAGCAGACGCTGCAGGAACTGCGGCAGGCGACGGGCAAGATCGCCGGTATAAGAGCTTTCATCACGCCGCAGCAGAGCCTGCGTTTCGGCGGGCGCAGCACGGCCAGCCAATATCAGCTCGTCGTCCAGGCATTGAAGGTGGACGACACGAATGAATGGTCTGGCAAGCTGCAGGATGCGATGCGCAAGGACCGGCAGCATTTCACCGACGTGACGTCGGATGCGCAGAACAACGCGATCGAGGCCGATATCAGGGTCGATACGGAAAAGGCTGCGCGTTTCGGCATTACCGACGATACGTTGCGCAAATCGCTGCAGATGGCCTTCGGGGGGTATAATGCGGCGGAAATCCAGTCGACGGGCGACAGTTACGAGGTGATCGTCGAGTTCGACACCAGCCGCCAGTGGAACGACCAGTTGCTGCAGCAGGTGCGGGTCATGTCTTCCAACGGCACGCTGGTGCCATTGTCGAACTTCGCCCATGTGGAGCGCAAGACCGCGCCGGTGACGATCAGCCAGACCGGCCAGCTCGTCTCCACGACGATTTCGTTCAACTTGCCGGAAAATGTCTCGCTCAGCGATGCGACGGCCGCGATCGACCAGATCAAGGCATCGATGGATATGCCGGCCGACGTGTTCACTTCATACGGCGGCACGGCGCAGATTTTCCAGCAGAGCCAAGGCAACACGCCGCTTTTGATCCTGGCCGCGGTTCTCACCATCTATGTCGTGCTCGGGGTGCTCTATGAAAGCTTCATCCACCCGCTGACCATTCTTTCAGGCCTGCCGGCGGCGGCGTTTGGTGCACTTCTGGCGCTGAAATTGTTCGGTTTCGATCTCTCGATCATCGCATTGATCGGGCTTCTGATGCTGATCGGCATCGTCAAAAAAAACGCCATCATGATGATCGACGTGGCGGTGGAGACGATGCGCGAGAAGGGGGAGAGTGCCGCGGCCGCGATCCACGAGGCGAGCGTTCGGCGTTTCCGGCCGATCATGATGACGACCTTCTGTGCGCTGCTCGGTGCCCTGCCAATCGCGATCGGCGGCGGCGCGTCTTCGGAGCTTCGCCAGCCGCTCGGCGTCGCGGTGGTCGGCGGTTTGATCGTCAGCCAAGCGTTGACGCTGTTCATCACGCCGGTGATCTTCGTCGAGATGGACCGTTTCGGCCGGTTCCTCAGCCGCCTTGGCCGGCGGAAGGACGAGGATCGGACCGAGAGCAATGACGACCACCGTCCGGCAATCGCTGCGGAATGACTATCTGAGGAAACGTCTGAAACGGCGTAGCGCCAGCCAGAACAGCACGGAGCCGATGACCAGCAGCGCCAGAAGCTGCGGCCAGACGACGTCGAGCTGTGCGCCGCGGAACAGCACTGCCTGGGCGAGGATGACGAAATGCGTGTTGGGGGCGAGAAGCATGATGTACTGGATGATATCCGGCATGCTTTCGCGCGGTGTCATAGCGCCCGACAATACCTGAAGCGGCAATAGCACGAGGATCAGCAACAGGCCGAATTGCGGCATGGAGCCTGCGACCGTCGCCAGAAATATGCCCATCGAGGTAGTGGCGAACAGGAAGAGCGCCGTGCCGAGCAGGAAGACGGCGGGCGAGCCTTCGATCGGGATCGCCAGCAGTCCCTTGACGATGACGAACAGGGCGAAGCTGGACGCCAGCAGCACGACAAGGCCCATCGACCAGATCTTGCTGATCATGATTTCCGTCGGCGTCACCGGCATGACCAATAGGTGCTCGATTGTGCCGTGCTCGCGTTCGCGAATGAGGGCGGCACCGGTGAGCACGATCGACAGCATGGTGATCGAGGTGATGATATTTGTGATCGAGCCGAACCATGACTTGTCGAGCGACGGGTTGAAGCGGGCCCTAAGCGTCAGGTCGACCGGGACGCTGCTTGCGCCTCGGTAGCGGTTGAGGAGTTCGCTGACCTCGTTTGAAACGATCGTCTGGATATAGCCGCTGCCGCTGAAGGCCTGGCTCATGCGCGTCGCATCGACATTGAGCTGGATGACAGGCTGCTGGTTTGCCAGGACATCGCGCTGGAAATCCGGCGGGATGTTGAGCGCGAATGTGTCGAGGCCGGCATCCATGCGGCTGTCCATCTCGGCAATCGAGATCTGTTTCGGGGGGACGAAATAGGGAGGCATGAAGGCCGTGCTGATGCGGCCTGAAAGCGGCGACTGGTCCTCGTCGACGATGGCGACGGCCGCATTGTTGAGCGTCTCGGGCATGGCGCTCGAGCCGGTATAGATCTGCAGGCTGAAGGCGTAGACGATCAGCAGAAGCAGCATCGGATCGCGGGCGAGGCCGCGCAATTCCTTGAGGCCGAGCTGAAAGATGTTGGACGAGAACATGGGTCAGCTCTCCTGCTTCTTGAGAAGCACCGCGCCGAGCGCGGCCAGAATGGGGATGGCGATCAGAAGCGGCACGAAGGAACCAGCCAGCCCGGCAAAATCCAGCGCCTTGGAGAAGGTGCCGCGCGAGATCGTCATGAAATAGCTGGTCGGATAGATCTGGCCGATCAGGGCACCCGCACCCTGAAGCGAGGAGACCGGGTCGGTCATGCCGGAATATTGCGTGGCGGGGATCAGCGTCAGAAGTGCTGTCCCGAAGATGGCGGCGATCTGGCTCGACATGAAGGTGGACATCAATATGCCGATCGAGGTTGCGATGATGACGTAGAGGAGAGCGGCCGTCGCATAGGTGATGAAGCTGCCGGTGAAGGGCACGCGGAAGATCAGCGTGGCGAAAGCGACCAGCAGCACGAAATTCAGCATGCCGAGCACGATATAGGGCAGCTGCTTGCCGAACAGGAATTCCAGCCGGGTTACCGGCGTGACGTAGAGATTGATGATCGAGCCCAGTTCCTTTTCGCGCACGACGCTGAGGGCCGAAAGCATGGCGGGAATGAGGATCAGAAGGAGCGGGATGACCGCCGGTACCATCGCGACGAGGCTCTTGACGTCCGGATTGTAGCGGAAGCGGGTTTCGATGGAGAAGGCCCCTTGCGTGGCCGCGGCCCCGTTGATCTCCTTCGCCTTGCGGTTCAGCCAGTTGGCATGCATGCCCTGGACGTAACCGCTGACGGTTTCGGCCCGCTGCGGCATGGCGCCGTCGATCCAGGCGCCGATCTCGACGGTGTCGCCGCGCAGCACGTTGCGTCCAAAGCCGGGCGGGATCTCGATCGCCAGACTGATCTCGCCTTCGCGCATCCGCTTGTCCATGTCGGCATAATCGCGCAGCGGCTCCTTCTCGATGAAATAGCGCGATCCGGCGATATCCAGCACATAGTCGCGGCTGATCGTTGAGTCGTCGCGGTCGAGAACGGCAAAGGTCAAATCCTCGACATCCATGTTGATGCCGTAGCCGATGACGAACATCAGGATGACGCTGCCGAGGACGGCGAGCGTGGCGCGGATCGGATCGCGCTGCAGTTCCAGCGTCTCGCGCCGCGTATAGCTGAACATGCGGCGGAAATCGAAGAGGCGGCGCCTTTTCGGGGCGAGGGTGTCATGCAAGAGGGGCAGCTTTGCTGGCGCAGGATCAGCTTCCTTTTCCGATGGCGTGATTCCAGAAGCTTCTTCCAGATAGGCGATGAAAGCCTCTTCGAGCGTTGAGGCATTGCGGCTTCTGGCGATCCCGTCCGGCGTGTCGCTGATCAGCACCTTGCCGGCATGCATGAGCGAGATGCGGTCGCAGCGTTCCGCCTCGTTCATGAAATGGGTGGAGATGAAGATGGTGACATTGTCCTTGCGGGAGAGATCGGCAAGGATCTGCCAGAAGGCGTCGCGGGCGATCGGATCGACGCCGGAGGTCGGTTCGTCGAGGATCAACACATCAGGCGCGTGGATCATCGCAACCGCAAGCGACAGGCGCTGGCGGATGCCGAGCGGCAGGCCGTCGGGCAGCGTTTCCATGACGTCGGCAAGGCCGAAGCGGCTGGCCATCTCGTCGATCCGTGCCGGGATCTTGTCTTCCGGCAGCTTGAACAGGCGGGCGTGCAGATCGAAGTTCTGGCGCACGGTGAGTTCGCTGTAGAGCGAAAAGGCCTGGCTCATGTAGCCGACACGGCGGCGCACGGCCATGTCGCTGGCATCGACCGTGCGGCCGAAGAGCTTTGCCTCGCCTTCGCTGGCGGCGAGAAGCCCGGTCAGCATTTTCATCGTCGTCGACTTGCCGCAGCCATTGGAGCCGAGAAAGCCGAAGATTTCACCGCGCGGGATCTGGAAGCTGACATTGTCGACTGCGGTAAAGCTGCCGAAGCGCATGCTGAGATGGCTCGCCTCGATGGCGTAGTCTTCCGCTCCGTCATGCTGGCGCGGCGGGATGACGACATCGACATGGCCGCGGCGCTCGGCTTCGGGAAGAAGCGCGATGAAGGCGGCGTCGAGATTGTCGGTGCCGGTGCGCGACAGCAGTTCGGCCGGCGTGCCGGTATCGAGAACCTTGCCGCCGTTCATGGCGACAAGCCAGTCGAAGCCGGCGGCCTCTTCCATATAGGCGGTGGCGACGATGACGCTCATGCCGGGGCGGCCGGCGCGGATCGTATCGATCAGTTCCCAGAACTGTCTTCGGGAAAGGGGATCGACGCCCGTTGTCGGCTCGTCGAGGATCAGAAGATCGGGATCATGGATCAGGGCGCAGCAGAGGCCGAGTTTCTGTTTCATGCCGCCGGAGAGTTTTGCTGCCGGTCGATCCGCGAAGGGGCCTAGGCCGGTGCTTTCGAGCAGTTCCTTGATGCGTGCCTCGCGCTCGGCCTTGTCCTGGCCGAACAGCCGGGCGAAGAAATCGACATTCTCGAAGACCGACAGGGTCGGATAGAGGTTCTTGCCCAGCCCTTGCGGCATATAGGCGATCTTCGGGCAGGTGGTGTCGCGGTGGCGAGCGTCGGACATGTCGCCGCCGAGAACTTCGACCTTGCCTTTCTGGATCGCGCGGGCGCCGGAGACGAGCGAGAGCAGGCTCGACTTGCCGACGCCGTCCGGCCCGATCAGGCCGACCATGCAGCCGGAGGGGATGTCGATCGAGACGTCGTCGAGGGCGACCGTCTTCTTGTAGGCAAGCGATACCTGCTGCAGCCGGACTACCGGCTTGCTGTCGCTTGGGGCTTGTTTGTCGGCGGCGTCCATCTCGGCGCCGTCACTTCACGAGGTTGCGTTCGAGATTTTCCGGCCATGCGGCTTGCGGGTCTAGCCGGACATAGGCCATGCCGGGAAGGCCCGTCTTGACGTATTGAATGTATTTCTGGAGCAGTTCCTGAGGGATTTGCGCCCGCACCCGGAAAGTCAGTTTCTGGCGTTCCTCCTCCGTCTCCACCGTCTTCGGCGTGAACTGCGCGACATCGGCAACGAAAGAGACTTTTGCCGGGATCGTGTATTGGGGCGCCGCGTCGAGGACGAGGCGGACGTCGGAGCCGATCGGGGTTTGGCCGGCCTGCGCGGTGGGCAGGAAGAAGGTCATGTAGACATCGCCGAGATCCACGAGATTGAGAACGCGGCCGCCGGCGGACAAAACCTCTCCCGGTTGGGCGACGCGGTACTGGACCCGGCCGTCGCGCGGCGATGTCAGCGTGCTATCAGCGATATCTGTATCAACGCTGTCGATCTGGGCTTTTGCAGCGTCGACGGCCGCTTCTGCATCAACCACCTGCGCCTTGGCAGCGTTGATCGCGGCATCGGAAGCCGCAAGGGATGCTTCCGCCGAGGCGAGCGTGGCACGGGCCGCCTGTTCGGCCGCCTCGCTGTCATCGGCCACCTGCTGCGAAACGGTATTGTTGGCGAGCAGTTGCCGCGAGCGGGCGTTGGTCTTTTGCGCCGAGTCGAGCTGCGCCTTGCGCTGTTCGATGACGGCAAGGGCTGATTTTCGTTCGGCCTCTCGCTGGGCGACGAGGCTGTGGGCGGTATCGACGGAAATTTCTGCGCGGCGAAGCTGTGCTTCCGCCTGACGCTTGCTGGCTTCCAGCTGGGCGGTATCCATCTTGGCCAGAACCTGGCCCGCCTTGACGAAATCGCCTTCGCGAACCATCAACTCCTTCAGCCGGCCAGCGGTCTTGGTGGAGATGTCGATTTCCACCGCTTCGATGCGGCCGTTGCTGGAGGTAAAGCCTGCGGGAAGACTGTCGCCGCGGAAAACCGTCCAAGCGTAATAGCCGATAGCAACCAACACGACGGCGATTACGCCCCAGACCCATCCCCTTGCGGATTTCGTCATCACTGCCCCCAGGCAATTGCAAATGTTCCCGTGACGATAGACTTATCGCGTCATGGCGAATTGACCACGGTCAATGCAACTTTTTGCTGAATGTCGGTGCGCACCTTCAGTGAGGCTGGTTTCCCCGGACAAAGACGCCGATGCAGCGCCGCAGATGGCGGTTCCGATCCGCCCGGTCCTTCCAGTCGCGGCTACCCGGCCCGGCCATGCCGCCGAACAGGAGATCCATCAGCATCCGGGCACCGCTCAATGTGTTGTCGATCGCAAGCGTCTTGCGGGCCACCTGAAGATCGAGCCATTCCGCGAGAAGCTTTCGTGATCGGTCGACACCCTCTCGGTGCAAAATATCGACCAGTTCGGGAACCTGCTGCGATTCCCGTATGACGAAGGAGATGAAGGCTTCGCGTTCCCGTTCCGCTGCCTCATCGATGTCGATCATGAAGATATCTGCTAAAACTTCGTCGACGGGCCTGTCTTCATCTTCGGGGCGCGGCAGAGCGAGCATCATCCGGCGATGCGAGCCGACGACCGCGAGGAAGAGATCCGCCTTGCTTTTGAATACCCGATAGAGGGTTTGCTTGGAGATATGACATCGCGCCGCCACGATATCGGTCGTGGTGCCGCGATAGCCGAGTTCGACGAAGGTGCGCTGGGCCTCCTCGACGATCGCCTGGCGGCGCTCGTCGTCGCTCTGCGTTTTCGGGCGTCCCCTTGAACGTTTGATTTCGGGCATCGTGTCGTTGTTATCCATCAACCGCAGTGTCGGCTGTTCGCCGGCATCACGCAAGAGCCGCCACCGGATCAAGTCGCGACGCGTTGCGTGCCGGAAGATAGCCGAAGGCGATGCCGATGAGGCAGGACGAGACTACTGCAAGAACGATGGGTGCAGTCGTGAACACAAGGCTGAAGCTCGAACCGAACAGGCTGAATGTCGCGCCGAACAGAAGCGCGAGCGCCACGCCGAGCACGCCGCCGATCAGGCAGACGAGCACGGCCTCAATCAGGAACTGCTGCAGGATATCCTGTCGTCTGGCTCCGACCGCCATGCGCACGCCGATTTCGCTGACCCGTTCCGACACCGAGACCAGCATGATGTTCATCACACCGATGCCACCGACGATCAGCGAAATGACCGCGATCGCGCCGATCAGCAGCGTCATCGTTTGTGTCGTGCTGGTGATGGTCTGGCGGATGTCGTCGGTATTTAAGACGAAAAAGTCCTTCGTGCCGTGGCGGCCGGTAAGGAAGGTGGTGACCGCCTGTTCGGCGACGCTCGTGTCGGCATCGTCGCTGATCCTGAGCGTGATGCTGCGCAGCGATTGGTCGCCGGTGAAACGGGTCTGCACACTGGTATAGGGCAGGTAGATCGAGAGATTGTCGCTGGAGCCGAAACCGCCCTGCTGCGACGAGATCACGCCGATCACCCGCGACGGCACGCTGCCGGCCAGAAACACCTGGCCGATTGCCTTGGCTGTATCGCTACCGAACAGGGTTTTTGCGGTATTTTCATCGATGACCGCATCCTGCTCCATGGCCTGCACGCCGGCATCGTCGAAGAAGCGGCCGGCGACGAGTTTCGACCCCTTGACCTCGAAATATCTGCTGCCGACCCCGTTGATCAGGGCATTGGCTTCGGTTGCGCCGAAGCGTGCCGTGGTGCTGGTCGAGACCGTTGGCGTCGCGGCGGCGATATAGGGCAGTTTGGCAAGCGCATTGGCGTCGGAGACCACAAGGGTCTTCACCCGGCCTGATCGCATGTCGCCAAAGCCGTTGCCGGGAAAGACTTCCAGCGTGTTGGTGCCGAGACTGCTGATGTTTGCCAGCACCTTCTGCTGGCTGCCGGTGCCGAGCGCCACGACCGAGATGACCGAGGCGATGCCGATGATGATGCCGAGCATGGTCAGGAAGGAGCGCATGCGATGTGCTTTCAGCGCCTTGCAGGCCATCAGGAAGGCTTCGCGAAAACGATCCAAACCGGCGCCGACGCGGTTGGCAGGGGCGGCGGTTCGCGGCGCTGTTTCCTTGACCGGAGCGGGAAGCTCCCTGGAGCGGGTATCGGAAATGATCCGTCCGTCAGAGATCTCGATGATCCGTTCGGCTCTGGCTGCCACAGTCGCATCATGGGTGACGATGATGATCGTGCGGCCTTCGGCATGCAGCTCGTCCAGGATGCGCAGGACTTCCTCGCCGCTTGCCTTGTCGAGCGCGCCGGTTGGCTCGTCCGCCAGGATCACGTCGGCATCGTTCATCAGCGCGCGGGCAATCGACACGCGCTGCTGCTGGCCGCCGGAGAGATGGCCCGGCCGATGTTCGGTGCGATCCGCCATGCCGAGGCGTCCGAGCAGGGCGGCTGCCCGTTCACGCCGCTGGCTGCGGTCGCGGCCGGCATAGACCGCCGGGATCTCGACATTGGAGATCGCCGAGATTTCGTCCAGCAGATGATAGCGCTGGAAGATGAAGCCGAAATGCTCGCGCCGCAGTGCCGAGCGGTCGTCGTTGTCGAGGGCCGAGGTTTCGCGGCCGGAAATCTTGTAGGTGCCGGCGGTCGGCCGGTCGAGCAGGCCGAGAATGTTCATCAGGGTCGATTTGCCGGAGCCGGAGGCGCCGATGATCGCGACCATCTCGCCGCGTTCGATCGTCAGGTCGACGTCTTTCAGGACGGTGATCGTGCCATCGCCGGAAGCATAGTCGCGGCGCAGGCCGGAAAGCGAAATCAGGGGTTCGGTCATCGCTTGCCTCCCAATCAGAACATCGGCGGCGGGCCGCCTCGGCGGCTGGATGCCGACGGCGTGGCGGAGCCTTCGCTGATCACCACCCGCTCGCCTTCGGAGAGGCCGGACTTCACTTCGGCGGTGATCTTGTTGTTGAGGCCGATCTCGACCTTGCGGGCCTCTATCTTGCCGTCCTTCTCGACGCGGACCTGAGCGTTGCCCGTCGCGGCGGTTTCTGGCAGAGCGGAGGATGGGATGGTAAGCACATCTGCTGCCGAACCGAGGATGATATTGACCTCCGCAGACATGTAGGTGCGGAAACGACCGTCTTCGTTTGGGATGTCGAAGACGCCGATATAATAGATCGCCGAAGAGGATGAGGACGACGAAGATGACGAGCCGGTGCTGGAGGTGGCGACGCTGCTGTCATCGACGATCGATTCCGGGGCAGGCTCGATTGCCGCAAGCGTTGCGTCATAGGATCTCGCCCGGTCACCGATGACGTTGAAGCGCACCTTCTGCCCGGCTTCGACGCGGGTGATATCGGCTTCCGAAATCTCGGCACGGACGGTCATGCGGGTCAGGTCGCCAAGCGCAACGATGGTGGGGGCTGATTGCGTGGCGTTGACGGTGCGGCCTTCCTGGTTGACGATCGCGAGAACCGTGCCGTCCATCGGGGCGCTGATCCGCGTATAACCGACATCCGCCTGCGCCGTCTCGACGGCAACCTCGGCCTCTGTGATCTGCGCATCGAGCGCCTCTATCTGTGCCGTGACGACCTTCACTTCGGCTTCGGCGGTCTGCAGATCGGCGCGGGAGCCTGCCTGTTTCTCGTAGATCGCCTGCTGGCGAGCGAGGGTGAGGTTGGCGTTCTCCAGCTCTGCGACGCGCTCGTTGCGCTGCGCCTGAACATTGGCAAGTGCCGCATTGGCGGTTTTCAGCGCGTTGTCCTGCGTAGTGGAATCAATGAGCGCGATGAGATCGCCCGCCTTCACCGTGTCGCCGACGGCAACCTTCAGCGAGGTAATGCGACCAGATGCCTGCGAACCGACGGCGACAAGCCGTGATGGCTTGAGCGTGCCCGTTGCGAGAACCGTCGATTCCACATTGCCGCGCGCCACGGTCGTAGTCAGCACTGCCGGGGTGGAGGCCGATGACGACAGTGTAAAGGCGGTGCCGACACCTATGATGACAAGCGCGGTAAGCAGGAGTGGCAGGGCCGTCTTGAGACGCATTCGAGATACTCAACCTTTGTAAAACCGATGAGTACCGATATTGTTTTTCGCCGCCGGCCTGTCAACGCAGCAAAGATTAAATGATGTTCATGCTGGCGCGGTACGGCACTCACCCGCAGTAATCTCCCTGCCCGTTTTCAAATTTGTGGCTGCTTCTCATCAAAACTATGTTAGATTGGTGGCAGGCTGTTGCATCGGGCGGCACGGCCGTATCCAATGCTATCGAGGCGATTGTATCCCCTCGATAATACCGATCAAGATACTGATTTCATTATTTTATTTGTCGATTTTTGGCTTTGCGGATCGCTTGGGCGGTAATGACGCATGTTTCTGCGGGTTGTCGCAACGCTTCTCGGTTGAGCAATTCTGGCATGCAGTGATATGCCCTTGCTCAACCACTGTGATATTCAAAATCAACTTGCGATAATTTATATACGTATTAGTTTGTATGTAAATTTTCTCCCCCTTCAGTTGGAGCTTTCCGATGCAAAAGACGCCGCTGCGCGCTCTCGCACTTTTGTCTGGTCTCGCATTTCTGGCAGGGTGCCAGCAGGAGCAGCAGGGGCAGGCCCAGCAGGCGCCGCCGCCCAGCCCGGTCGGCGTCATGACGATTGCCGCTGAATCCCTGCCGATCATCAACGAATTGCCCGGCCGCATCTCTCCGACAAGGCTTGCCGAAGTTCGCCCGCGTGTCTCCGGCATCGTTGTCGAGCAGGTCTTCGAGCAGGGCTCGCATGTCAATCGCGGTGATGTTCTTTACCGGATCGATCCGGCCACTTTTCAGGTTCAGGTCGATAGCGCCAAGGCTACCGTAGCACGTGCCAAGGCAGCCCAGCTGCAGGCGCGCCAGACCTCCGATCGTCAGCAGCAGCTGCGTCGCTCCAATGTCGCCTCCCAGCAGGAATTCGACAACGCGATCTCCCTGCTGGCGCAGGCCGATGCTGAGGTTGCCGTTGCCGAGGCCGGCCTCGCACAGGCAAATCTCAATCTGCAATATTCGCAGGTCACCGCGCCGATCAGCGGCCGCATCGGTCGTGCGCTGATCACCGAGGGCGCGCTTGTCAGCGCCAACAGCACCGAAAATCTTGCGACCATCCAGCAGCTCGATCCGATCTATGCCGACTTTACCCAGCCGGCTGCCGACCTGATCCGCCTGCGCAAGGCGCTCGAAGACGGCAAGTTGATGACCGGCGACAATGAGGCGGAAGTAAAGCTGCTTCTCGATGACGGCACCCCCTACGCCCAGACGGGACGCCTGCTGTTCTCCGAAGCCGCCGTCGATGAGACGACCGGCCAAGTGACACTGCGTGGCGAATTCCCCAATCCGGACGGGGACCTTCTGCCGGGCATGTATGTGCGCGTCCAGATCCAGCAGGGTGTCGAGAGGGAAGCCTTTGCGGTTCCGCAGCAAGCGGTTCAGCGTGATCCGGGTGGTCAGGCAAGCGTGCTTGTCGTCGGTGAAGGCAACAAGGTCGAACAGCGCCGCGTCAATGTCGGTCGTGCGCTCGGCGATCGCTGGGTCATCTCGCAGGGACTGAAGGCCGGCGACCAGGTCATCGCGGATGGCTTCCAGAAGACTGCACCCGGCGCAACCGTCAATCCGCAGCCTTGGAACCCGGAAAAGCCTGCGGCAGAAGCCGCAGGCGCAGCGCCGGCAGCACAGAAGTAAGGACCCGATCGTATGGCAAGTTTCTTCATCGATCGGCCGATCTTTGCGTGGGTCGTCGCGATCTTTATCATGCTGGCGGGCGTGCTCGCTATCCCGATGCTGCCGATCGCGCAGTATCCGAATGTCGCACCGCCGCAGATCTCCATCTCCACCAGCTATCCTGGTGCGTCTCCTGAAAACATCTACCAGAGCGTCACGCGTCCGATCGAAGACGAGCTGAACGGTGTTCCGGGACTGATCTATTTCGAATCCACGTCCGAATCCTCCGGCCGTATCTCGATCAACGTCACTTTCGCCCCCGGTACCAATATCGGTGAAGCGCAGGTCGAAGTTCAGAACCGCATCGCACGCGCCGAGCCGCGTCTGCCGCAGGCCGTTACCTCGCAGGGTATTCGCGTCGAGCGTGCCGGCACGTCGTTCCTGATGGTCGTCTCTCTGACCTCGACTGACGGCAATACCGACGCGATCGGTCTCGGCGACTATCTGCAACGTAACGTCATCGGTGAAATCCGCCGTGTCGACGGCGTCGGCAGCGCCCAGCTGTTTGCCACCCAGCGCTCCATGCGTATCTGGATGGATCCCGACAAGATGGTCGGCCTCAGCCTGACCTCCGCGGATATCGTCAGTGCCATCTCGGCGCAGAACGCCCAGGTTGCCGGCGGCCGCATCGGTGCGACGCCGAACCCGATCGGCCAGCAGATTTCGGCCACCGTCAATGTCCAAGGGCAGCTCACCTCGCCCGAGCAGTTCGGTGCGATCGTGCTGCGCGCCAATCCCGATGGTTCGTCGGTTCGTCTTCGCGATGTTGCCCGTGTCGAAGTTGGTGGTGAAAGCTACAACTTCTCCAGCCGCCTGAACGGTCAGCCGAGTGCCGCCATCGGTATCCAGCTATCGCCGACCGGTAACGCGCTTGCGACCTCGGAAGGCGTCAAGGCGGTCATGGAGGAACTGTCAGGGTATTTCCCCGCCGGCGTACAGTATGAGATCCCTTACGACACCAGCCCGTTCGTGGCGGTGTCGATCGAGAAGGTTATCCATACGCTGATCGAGGCGATGATTCTCGTCTTCGTCGTCATGTTCATCTTCCTGCAGAACATCCGTTACACCGTCATTCCGGCCTTGGTCGTGCCTGTTGCGCTGCTCGGCACCTGTGCTGTCATGTATGCGTCCGGATTCTCGATCAACGTGTTGACGATGTTCGCGATGGTTCTGGCGATCGGCATTCTCGTCGATGACGCGATCGTCGTCGTCGAAAACGTCGAACGCATCATGGCCGAGGAAAAGTTGTCGCCGAAGGAAGCGACACGCAAGGCGATGGGGCAGATTTCCGGCGCCATCATCGGCATCACGCTGGTGTTGACGGCGGTGTTCGTGCCGATGGCCTTCTTCCCGGGCGCCGTCGGCATCATCTACCAGCAGTTCTCGCTGACCATGGTCGTGTCGATCCTGTTCTCCGGTTTCCTCGCGCTTTCGCTGACGCCCGCGCTTTGCGGCTCGTTCCTCAAGCCGATCAAGGAAGGCCACCACGAGAAGAAGGGCTTCTTCGGCCTCTTCAATCGCGGCTTCAACAAGGCGTCTCACGGTTATTCGAGCACTGTCGGCGGTATCATCAAGCGCTCAGGCCGCTTCATGATCATCTATCTTGCGCTGGTCGCGGGTCTCGGCTGGGCCTATATCCAGCTGCCGACATCGTTCCTGCCGAACGAAGACCAGGGCTTTCTGATCGTCGACGTGCAGGCGCCGGCAGAGGCCAGCACCGACCGTACGATCGACGTCATTTCGCAGATCGAGAAGATCGCCATGGCGGAAAAGGCTGTCGATCGCATCATCGCCATCAACGGCTTTTCGTTCTCGGGTTCCGGTCAGAACGCCGGTCTCGCCTTCATTACGCTGAAGGACTGGAGCGAGCGTGGACCGGAAGACAGTGCCAATGCGCTGGCCCAGCGGATCAACGGCAAGATCTTCGGCATTCGCGATGCAATCGCGTTTTCGCTGTCGCCGCCGCCGATCCAGGGTCTTGGTAACTCGTCCGGCTTCACCTTCCGCCTTCAGGACCGTGCGGGCGTTGGGCAGGCCGCTCTTGCTGCCGCGCGTGACCAGTTGATGGCGGAAGCTCGCAAGAGCCCTATCCTTGCCGGCCTTCGTATCGAAGGCATGCCGGATGCGGCTCAGGTGAACCTGCTGATCGATCGCGAAAAGGCCAACACGTTTGGTGTGACCTTCGGAGACATCAACTCCACGATCACCGCAAATCTTGGCTCTTCCTATGTCAACGATTTCCCGAACGCGGGCCGTATGCAGCGTGTGACGGTGCAGGCGGACGGCAACCAGCGTATGCAGACGGCGGATCTTCTAAAGCTGAACGTACGTAATGCCAGCGGGGGCATGGTGCCGATGTCATCCTTCGCAACTGTCGAATGGATGCGCGGCCCGTCCCAGGTCGTCGGTTACAACGGCTATCCGTCGGTCCGTATCGCCGGCCAGGCCGGTCCAGGTTATTCGTCAGGTGATGCGATTGCGGAAATGCAGCGCCTCGCCGGGCAGTTGCCGAGCGGCTTTGGTTACGAATGGACCGGCCAGTCACTGCAGGAAATCCAGTCGGGTTCGCAGGCTCCCGCGCTGATCGGGCTCTCGATCTTGTTCGTCTTCCTGCTTCTGGCGGCACTCTACGAAAGCTGGTCGATCCCGATTGCGGTCATGCTGGTGGTTCCTCTTGGTGTCATCGGTTGCGTGGCTGCGGTGATGATCCGCAACATGCCCAACGACGTCTACTTCCTCGTCGGGCTGATCGCGATCGTCGGTCTGTCTGCCAAGAACGCGATCCTAATCATTGAGTTCGCCAAGGACCTGCGCGCCGAAGGCAAGACGACTTACGAGGCGACTGTGGAAGCGGCGCATCTTCGCTTCCGCCCGATCCTGATGACGTCGATGGCGTTTACCCTCGGCGTCGTGCCGATGGCGATTGCCACCGGCGCAAGTGCTGCCAGCCAGAACGCCATCGGTACCGGCGTTCTCGGCGGCATGATCTCCGCCACCGTTCTCGCGATCTTCTTCGTGCCGGCCTTCTTCATGTTTGTCATGAGGCTGTTCAGCAAGAGCGCCCGCGCAGAACCGATGGGCGGCAAGTACGAAGCCAAGAACGGCACGTCGACACATTAAGATTGTTACCCCCGGAAGCTCAGCTTTCCGGGGGTAACAACCACCTTGGCCCGATAGCGTGGAGTATTCGGGCATGATGGAAAGGAGGAGGGATGAGACGAACCAAGGCAGAGGCCGCCGAGACGCGCTGCTCGATCCTTGCGGCGGCTGAAAAACTCTTCTTCGAGAAGGGCGTCGCTACCAGCACGCTTGATGAAATCGCGACGGCAGCCGGCGTGACCCGCGGCGCTATCTATTGGCATTTCAACAGCAAGAGCGATCTGTTTCTCGAGCTTTACAACGCGGCCGATCTTCCGCGTGTCAACATGGCGGATGTCGATGCGCCATGCGATGACGGCCGCGATCCGTTGTCTCTCGTGGAAAAGATGGCATGTGACTGGCTGCAGGTGCTGGCCGAGGACAGGCATCGCCAACGGCTGCTTTCCATACTGCTGCGGACCAATTTCACGGAAGAATTCCAGCCGGTGATGGACGAGCTGGACAAGCTCGATCGTGAACATACGGGCTATCTGGAGAGCATTCTGGAGCGAGCCGCGAACGACAACCGGCTCGCCGCCGCGTGGACGCCGCATTCGGCCAGCAAGACGTTCAAATGGCTGATGAAGGGTATTTGCTGGGACTGGCTGCTTTACGGCCAGAAGTTCGATCTCAGCAAGGACGGCAGTGACAAGGTCAGGAGATTGCTGGCCAGCTTTCGCAGCAACACGGTCTAGGGGCTGTAGAATCGGAAAGCTGCCGGCATTTGCTGTGATGCGCGGGTATCAACTCCAGCGCGGTCCTGTTCCCCGGCCATCCGCCAACCAAGCGACGCTCACCTGCAAAACGCTCGCCATCATCTCGAGGCGGTCGAAGAGCGGTTCTGAACGGTCGTTTTCCCAATCTGACCACGTTACGGGTTCAATCCCGAGGGTCTGCGCCGCCTCCTCTACCGAGATATCCCGCGCATCGCGCGCCAGGGAGATACGGCCCCCCAGTGTGTCGTCAATGCCGTAGGCGGGCTGGAATTTGCGATTGCTCATCAGGTGTCCCCACAGGTGAAGTGCGGCCGCTCGTCAGGCGAGCGGCCGCCGCTATTCAGCCTTCGTCGCCGACCCAGGCCTTGATCTGGTCCGGATGGTCCTCGATATACTTCGCCACGGCCTCGTCGTAAGAGGTTTCCTGGGCGTTGAACATGGCGGCCTCGAGGTCATCGAGCGGCACCTTCATGCGCGACAGGAATTCTGCGGCCTTCGGGTTTTCGGTCTTGAAATCCTTCGAGGCGAGAATGTCGACATGTTCGGCTTCACCGAGCGACTTCTTCGGGTCGTCGATGTAGCGCAGCTTATATTTGCCGAACATCCAGTGGGGGCTCCAGGACGTGGCGACGAACCACTTTTCGCCACGCATTGCGCGGTCGACCGTCGTCAGCATTCCGGCTTCACTGGAAATCTGCAGCTTGTAGTCGTCGAGCGCGTAATCCTTCACGGCCTGCTGCGAAAGGCGTGTCAAGCCGGCACCGGGATCGATGCCCTGGATCGTACCGGAGAGCTTTTTCTGCACGTCCGGCTTCTTCAAATCCTCGATCGAGGCGATCTCGCTTTCCGGAATATAGGTCGGGACGACCCAGCCCAGCTTGGCGCCGTCATACACTGTGCCGAGCGTTTCGACACGGTTCTTCACCTTGTCGTAATAGTCGGCATGGGTTGCCGGCAGCCATGCCATCATCATCGCGTCGATATCGCCACGGCTGACGCCTTGGTAGAGAGGCGCCACGTCGGTCTGGACCAGTTCGACCTTCTGGCCAAGCTTGTCGGTCATCAGCTTGGCTGCAAGCTTGGTGACGAATTCGGCGTCGGACCACGGCGCGAAACCGAGCTTAACCGTCTTGGCGTCCTGCGCCATGGTCGGCATGACAGAACCGCCGACGAGTGCCGCGGCAAGACCGAGCGTTGCCGTAAGTGTCGCCCTGCGGGTTTTGGAAAATGACTTGAACATGCATGCTCCTTCTTGGGAGTTTGAATTCGCGGGTTCGGCACCCGCATGGTTCGGCGCGGGATCGGCTCAGGCGGTCGCCGTTGCCAGTTGCTCGCGCTCGGTCTTTTTGAAAAGCACGCTCCAGAAGGCGGCGCGGGGCTTTCCGAGGGATTGGGTAAGCCGGTCGAGGATGACGGCCAGGATGACGACGGCAAGGCCGCCTTCAAAACCGGTGCCGACGTCGAGACGCTGGATGCCGGTCAAGACCGTGTTGCCGATGCCGCCGGCACCGATCATCGAAGCGATCACGACCATCGACAGCGACAGCATGATCGTCTGGTTGATGCCGGCCATGATCGACGGCATGGCGTTGGGCAGCTGTACCTTGAACAGAAGCTGTGTCGAGGTGCAGCCAAAGGCATTGCCGGCCTCGATGAATTCGGCATGCACCTGGCGGATGCCGAGATTGGTGAGGCGCACGACGGGCGGCATGGCGAAGATCACGGTGGCGATCGCGCCCGGTACGGCGCCGAGGCCGAAGAACATCGCAGCCGGGATCAGATAGACGAAGGCCGGCATGGTTTGCATCAGGTCAAGGATCGGGCGAACGATGGTTGCGACCGTATCCCTGCGCGCCATGGCGATGCCGAGCGGGAGGCCGATCAGCATGGCCATCAGCGTAGACGCGATGACCAGCGACAGGGTTTCCATCATCGCGCTCCACAGGCCCATGTGATTGACGAGCCAAAGGGCAACGCCCGTTAGAATGCCGAAGCCGAGACCCACTCTCCAGAGGGACAGAAGGACGAAGATAGCTATGCCAATCGGCAAGGGGATGCCGACAAGAGCGTTTTGAATATTGCCGGTCACGAAACCGATCAGGCTGGCGATGAAGTCGAGGACGGGCGAAAAGTTGTCCAGAACGTAATTGACGGCGGCGTCGATGCCGTCTCCGATATCGAAATTCATAAGTCTGTCTCCGGTGGTTGGCCGGTTATTGGGAAAGGCTCAGGATCCTGCTTGGCGATCAACTGGCGCGGTCAAGCGTTTCGAGCAGCGTCGACTTGCTGATGGAGCCGAGATAGCGCTTGGTCTCGTCGACCACTGGAACCGGCCACGGACTTGCGGCGACCTTGCCGAGGACATTCGACAGGGGCTCGTCGGCCGGGATAGGCTCGATCTCGGACAGGAATGCGCCGCGATAGGGATCGGCCGCCTTGGCCCGCATCTTTTCGATCAGCGAGGTCTGGCTGACGACACCGTGATAGGTCTTGTCGCGACCGAGAATGATCGCATATTCGCGGTCATAATGCTTCATCCGCTCCAGCGCCGCAGCAGCCGTGGTGCCTTGGCGATCGATGATGGTGATCTGCGTCTTGCGCGCGACATCGCCGGCCTTGAAGACCTGGCTTACATCGACATTGCGGAAGAAGGATCGGACATAATCGTTAGCCGGGCTCATGACGATCTCGTCCGGCGTACCGACCTGGATGACATTGCCGTTCTGCATGATGCAGATCCGATCGCCGATGCGCATGGCTTCGTCGAGATCGTGGCTGACAAAGACGATGGTGCGGCTCTGCTCGGCCTGGAGGCGAACGAGTTCGTCCTGCATCTCCGTGCGGATCAGCGGGTCGAGTGCGGAAAACGCCTCGTCCATCAGAAGGATGGTCGGCTCGCTGGCAAGCGCGCGGGCAAGGCCGACACGCTGCTTCATGCCGCCGGAAAGCTGGTCGGGCATGCTGTCGGCGTAACCATCGAGACCGACGGCCTTGAGGGCTGCGAGCGCCTTCTCCTTGCGCTCGGCTTCACCGACGCCGGCAACTTCAAGCCCGAAGGCGGCGTTGTTGAGAACCGTGCGATTGGGCAACAGTGCGAAAGACTGGAACACCATGCTGATATCGCGACGACGGACATCGATCAGTTCGCGGCGGGACATCTTGGTGATGTCGCGGCCATCGATCTCGATCGAACCGGCAGTCGGCTCTATCAGACGGTTGAGAAGGCGAAGAAGGGTGGATTTGCCGGAACCCGACAGGCCCATGATGACAAAGATTTCGCCGGCCTTGATGTCGAAACTGGCATTGTTGACGCCGACCGAACAGCCGGTCTGGGCGTGGATTTCCGATTTTGTCTTGCCGGCGCGGACCATCTCCATGGCCTTTTCAGGCCGCTCGCCGAAAACCTTGTAGACATTGTTGAGACTGATCTTGGTCGAAGCCGGCTCAGCCGACGCGTCATTTTCAGTTGCAAAAGCCATTCAATACTGGGCCCGGGCTCGATAGCGCGGGCATTCTCCTTTTGTGATTTCCCGAATGCAGCGCCCGCTTGATCGGCGCTAAGGATATCAAGACAACAAAAAGCGGCGAAACAATATCGCCGCCGCGGATATGAGCTGCAGCCGATGCGACGAAACGCATCAAGAAGGCTGCGAAAAACATGTTTGGCGGATCGATCTGGTTTTACTCTCGGCAATACCTTCGATCGGCCAGCTACGTTTCGAAAGGTAGGGAGGAGGGGGGTAAATGTCCATAAAAAAACACAATTCTATTAAGTTGAAGCCTTTGCGTTGCTGCCTGAATGTGTGACGATGACCTTAAATGACAGGGGCTTGCGGCTGTTCGGCCATGGGCGCAAAATATCGATCACGAAGCCGTGATATGGTCGATCGAACCATCTTGGTCGCATGGAAATCATGCCCGGCTGAGACTAAGCGTCCCTTCGGCGCGACGATGAAGATTGTCATGGATGCTCATTTGATGAGCAGTCAGTTTGCTTGACACTGTTTTGTGCGCTGCCTACAGAATTGACCATACAAAAAGAGGGGATTTCCGTCCATGACGCATGAATTCAAACTGTCCCGCCGTGCACTGATCGCGTCGGCTACCGCCGTCGGCGCAAGCGCTTTTCTTCCTTCCATCGCGCGTGCTGCTCCGCTGAAAGTGGCCGGCATTCACGGATCGCCGGTGGAAAACGCCTGGAACTCGGTTCTGCATGCAGCCCTGCAGGAAGCCGCCAAGGAAGGCGTGATCGAATATGTCTTCTCTGAAGGCGTTTCGGGCACCGATTATGGCCGCGCGATGCGCGAATATGCCGAACAGGGCAACAAGCTGATCATCGGTGAAGCCTATGCTGTCGAAAGCGAAGCCCGTGAAGTGGCTGGCGAATATCCGGAAACCGCCTTCGTTCTCGGCTCCAGCGGTAAGCAGGCCGGCGATAACTTTGGCGTCTTCGGTACCTGGAACCATGACGGCGCCTATCTCGCCGGCATGCTGGCCGGCAAGATGACCAAGAGCAACACGGTCGGCGCCGTCGGCGCCATGCCGATCCCGGAAGTTAACATGCTGATCAACGCTTTTGGCGAAGGTGTAAAGGCCGTCAACCCGAACGCCAAGGTACTTGTCTCGTTCATCGGCACGTTCTTCGATCCGCCGAAGGCACGCGAGGCAGGTCTTGCCCAGATCGATGCCGGCGCGGACATCCTGTTCGGCGAACGTATCGGCACGGCGGATGCCGCGAAGGAACGCGGCATCAAGGCCGTCGGCTCGCTGATCGACTACACGCCGCGTTATCCGGAAACCGTATTCGCCAACGCGCTCTGGGGCTTCCGCCCGATCCTCAATGCGGCCATCGCCGATGTTGCGGCCGGCAAGCCGGTCGGCAAGGACTACACCCCCTTCGGTCTTCTGAAAGAGGGCGGCAGCGACATCGCCTTCGTCAAGGGCGTAGCGCCTGCAGATGCCGAGGCTGCGATGGAAGCCAAGCGCGCCGAGATCAAGGCCGGTACGTTCGAAGTGCCGCGCAACATGAACGAGCCGAAGTAAGCCGGACCGATGCATGCCGACGCGACAGCACTTGCCGAAGCGATCGGCTGCGGACAACTGACGGCGCGGCAGGCGATGGAAAGATCGCTTGCCGCAGCCGAAAAACACGAGGCGCTCGGCGCCATATGTTATCTCGATACCGAACAGGGACTGGCCTCGGCCGATGCCTTCGATGCGCTGCCTGTCGAGCAACGCAAATTCAGGCCGTTCGGCGGTGTGCCGACGCTTGCCAAGGATCTTGGCGGGCCGTTCAAGGGATTTCCGGTCAGCGCTGGATCGAAGTCCCTGCCGAGGCAAGGCGGCGAGGCGGATTCCGATCTCGCGGCCCGTTATCGTGATGCTGGTTTCTGTCTGTTCGGGATTACAACGACACCGGAATTCGGCCTGTCCTTAGCAAGCGAGCCGCTGATCGGCCCGATATCGAAAAATCCGCTTGATCCATCGCTGACATCCGGCGGGTCCTCCGGTGGAGCCGCTGCTGCTGTCGCGGCCGGCATCGTTTCGATTGCGCATGCGACCGATGCCGGTGGGTCGATCCGCGTTCCGGCCGCCTGTTGTGGTCTGGTGGGGTTAAAGCCCGGGCGCGGGGCGATGGCGGCGGGGCCGCTGTTTACCAACCATCTCGGCGGCATTGCCAGCGAACTTGCCGTATGCCGCTCGGTTCGCGATGTGGAGCGGGCATTTTCGGTGCTCGCAGGCTCTGCGCGCGGGCCTTATCCGCCGGTCGAGCAGGCCGTGGCCAAGGCCGGGAAGCTTAGAATCGGGCTGCTGACGGAGCTTGGATCGGATTTTGCGATCGATCCGGTTCGTGCTGAGGCCGTTGCGGATGCTGCCCGTGTCTCGGAGGCGGAGGGGCACGAGATCGTTTCACTGGCATGGAGCGATATTCGCGCGGTCATTGAAGCATCGGGCAGGGCATTTCGCGATGTGATTGCCATCAATCTCGCAAGCCTTGCGAAGCTGCCCGGTATCGATGCTGCTCTGTGGGAACCGATGACGCAGGCGGTTGCCGAAGAGGGCGGCCGGATGAGCGGCGTTGCGGTCTGGGATCTGGTGCAGGCGATGGTTTATGTCAGCCGCGATCTGCATGCGCTGTTCGACCGTTTTGACGTGCTGCTGACGCCGATGCTGGCGTCTGCGCCAAGGCCGATCGGGTCTTTTCCGAGCGATCACCGCGATACCGACTTGCATTTTGCCCGCATGAGTTCTTTCGCCCCGCTTGCGGCGATTGCCAATATCTCCGGTTTCCCGGCAATTACCCTGCCTTTCGGCGTGGATAAGGCCGGTCTGCCCTTGCCGGTGCAGATGATAGCTCCTATGGGGCAGGAGGCGCTGCTTCTGGCCCTTGCCGCAAGGCTTGAGGGCGAACAACGCTGGTCGCACCCTTTCCCAATCACAGGCCTCGACCGATGACGGATACCGTTCTCGACATCAGAAATGTCAGCAAGCGTTTTGGCGATAATCTTGCCAATGACGATATTTCGCTGTCGCTCGCAAAGGGCGAGATCGTTGCGCTGCTCGGCGAAAACGGCGCCGGCAAGACGACGCTGATGAGCATTCTTTTCGGCCATTATGTGCCGGACACGGGTTCCGTTTCGGTGATGGGGCAGATGCTGCCGCCGGGAAAGCCGCGCGCCGCGATCCGCGCCGGTGTCGGCATGGTGCACCAGCATTTTTCGCTGGCGCCGAACCTGACCGTGCTCGAAAACGTCATGACCGGGACGGAAAGCCTCTGGTCTCTCGGTTCCAATGTCTCTGCCGGGCGTAAAAAGCTTCTCGATATTTCGCAGCGTTTCGGGCTGAAGGTCGATCCGGATGCGCGGCTCGGCGATCTTTCGGTCGGCGAGCAGCAGCGCGTCGAAATTTTGAAGGCGCTTTATAACGATGCGCGCATTCTTGTGCTCGACGAGCCGACGGCGGTTCTGACCAAGCTCGAAGCCGAGACGCTGTTTTCGACCTTGAAGGATATGGCGCGGCAGGGGCTGTCGCTGATCTTCATTTCCCACAAGCTGGACGAGGTGATGGCGACGGCCGACCGCATCGTCGTGCTGCGCGGCGGCAGACAAGTCGCCGAGCGCAAGGTGGGCGATACCAGCAAGGCCGAACTTGCCGAACTGATGGTTGGCCGCAAGGTGACGCGCCCGGTGCGCGAGGCTTCGACGCCGGGCGAGATCGTGCTAGAAGCGGCGGGTATTACCGTGCGCTCCGGCGGCGTGGATCGGCTGAAATCCGTCGATTTCCGGCTGAGAGCTGGTGAAGTGCTCGGCATTATCGGTGTGTCCGGTAACGGGCAGGCGGTGCTGGCGCAGCTCTTGAGCGGTACGATCGGCCGCAGCGCCGGCGATCTGGTCCTGTTCGGCAAGGGTGTCGGCGACCTGACGGTGGCGGATGCCGTGTCCTCCGGTATCGGGCGCATTCCAGAGGATCGCAATCGCGACGGCGCGATCGGCGAGATGGCGATCTGGGAAAATGCGGTGCTGGAAAGGCTACCGGAATTTTCCAAGGCCGGACTGGTCGATCGCAAGGCGGGGATCGCCTTTGCGACAAGGATCATCGAGGGCTTTGATGTGCGTGGTGGAACGCCGACCAGCCGTATCCGGCTCTTATCCGGCGGCAACATGCAGAAGCTGATCCTTGGCCGCAACCTGATCGAGCACCCGAAAATCCTGCTTGCGGCGCAGCCGGCGCGTGGACTGGACGAAGGGGCCGTGGCGGCCGTGCATGAACGTATTCTTGAGGCGCGCAAGGCAGGTACCGCCGTGCTTCTGATTTCCGAGGATCTCGACGAGGTGATGGCGCTGGCCGACCGGATCCAGGCGATTGTCGGCGGGCGGCTGTCACCCTCCGTGAATGCCGAGGATGTCGATGCACAAAGGCTCGGGCTGATGATGGCCGGGGAATGGGGAGGTGCGTCCGATGCGGTTTGAGAGGCGCGAACATCGCTCGACGCTGCTGGTCATATCAACGCCGATCCTCGCCGTGATTGCAGCGCTTGCCATAGCAGGCGTGCTGATCGCCGCTGCCGGTGCGCCGGTTTTCGAGGCCTATTGGAAGATCCTGACCAGCGCCTTCGGCTCGCGGCTTTCCGCGACCGAGACTTTGACACGCGCTTCGCCGCTGATCCTGACCGGACTTGCCGCTGCCGTCGCCTTCCGTGCGCGGCTCTGGAATATCGGCGGGGAGGGGCAGTTCTATCTCGGAGCGATTGCCGCCGCTGCGGCCAGCGCGCATCTGTTTGCCGGCTTGCCGTCACTGCTGCAGATCCCGTTGCTTTTCATCGTCGGCGCGTTTGCCGGCATGGTTCTGCTGCTTGTGCCGTTGTGGCTGCGGTTGCGCTTTTCCGTCGATGAAGTGGTGACGACGCTGCTTTTGAATTTCGTCGCACTTCTGTTCGTCTCGATGCTGATCGATGGCGTGCTGAAAGACCCGGCGGCATTCGGCTGGCCGCAGTCGGAAGCGGTGGATGCCGCCGCCCGCCTGCCTAAACTGCTGGCCCGCTCGCGGCTGCATATCGGCCTCGGCATTGCGGTGGTGATCGCCTTCCTGATCTATTTCGTCCAGACGCGCACGGTGTTCGGCGTGCAGTCGCGCGCTGCGGGCCTCAACCCCTCCGGCGCCGTTTTCGCCGGTGTGCCGCTGGGGCGGACGCTGGTGATCGTCGCGATGATTTCCGGTGGTCTGGCGGGTCTTGCCGGCACGATCGAGGTTCTCGGCGTCAAGGGTTATGTGACGACCGATCTTTCGCCCGGTTATGGGTATTCCGGCATCGTCGTTGCCATGCTCGCCAACCTCAACCCGCTCGGGGTCGTGCTGGCGGCGCTGTTTACCGCCACGATGTTCGTCGGCGCAGACGGGATGAGCCGCAGCATGGGCATTCCGACCTATATTGCCGATGTGACGGTGTCGCTGTCGCTGCTGTCCATGCTGGTCGCGGTGTTCTTCACGCAATACAGGATACGCCGATGAGCGCGCTTTTCGACATCCTCGCCTCTGCCGGCCTCTGGGCCGCCGTGCTGCGTATCGCCACGCCGCTGATCCTTGCCACGCTCGGCGCGCTGATTTCCGAACGCGCCGGCGTGCTGAACCTCGGCATCGAGGGGATCATGACGTTTGGCGCGATGCTCGGCTGGCTGGCCGTCTATAATGGCGCGGATCTGTGGGTTGGGTTGCTGGTTGCCGCACTGGGCGGGGCGATGTTCGGGCTTTTGCATTCGGTGCTGACGGTGACGCTCGGCCTGTCGCAGCATGTCTCTGGTCTCGGCGTGACGCTGTTTGCCTCGAGCTTTGCCTATTACGTCTTCCGGCTGATGGTGCCGGTGGCTGGAACGCCGCCGACGATCGAGCCGTTCCAGCCGCTCGACATTCCGGTTCTTTCCGATCTGTCCTTCTTCGGTCCGGCATTCTTCACCCAGACGGCGCCGACCTATCTGGCGATTGGGCTTGCGATCGCGCTCGCCTATCTGATTGCCCGCACGCCTATCGGGCTTGCGATCCGCATGACGGGTGAAAACCCGCATGCGGCGGAAGCGCAGGGGCTGAACCCGATGGCGATCCGTTATGGGGCGGTGATTTTCGGCAGCGCGCTGATGGGCGTCGGCGGTGCGTTCCTGACGCTTTCCGCCTTCAACAGCTTCTTCCCGACCATGGTGCAGGGGCGCGGCTGGATCTGCATCGCGCTTGTCGTCTTCGCCTCGTGGAAGCCGGAGCGGGCGCTGCTTGGCGCAATCCTGTTTGCGCTGTTCGATGCCTTCCAACTTCGGCTGCAGACGGTGCTGAGCGGCGTCGTGCCCTACCAGATCTTCCTGATGATCCCCTATCTGCTGTCGATTGCAGCGCTTGCCGTCATGGCGCGGCGCGCCCGTGTGCCACAGGCGCTGATGCAGCCCTATCGCCGCGGTGAGCGCTGAGTTTTCAATTGCGAGGAGCCTTTCATGTTCGATCTCATCATCAAGAACGCCAACCTACCGGATGGCCGAAAGGGCGTCGATATCGCCGTTTCGGGTGGCAAAATTACTGCGATAGAGGCGAATATTGCAGGTGAAGCGCGGGAAACGATCGATGCGACGAACCGGCTTGTCAGCACTTCCTTCGTCGATCCGCATTTCCATATGGACGCCACGCTGTCGCTCGGTCTGCCGCGGATGAACACATCGGGCACGCTGCTGGAAGGGATCGCGCTCTGGGGCGAGCTTCGGCCGCTGTTGAAGAAGGAAGCGCTGGTCGAGCGGGCGCTTGCCTATTGCGATCTCGCAGTCTCCCAGGGCCTTCTGCATATCCGCACCCATGTCGACACCTCCGATCCGAGGCTGGTGACGGCGGAAGCCATGCTGGAAGTGAAGGAGCGTGTTGCCCCCTATATCGACCTGCAGCTCGTCGCCTTCCCGCAGGACGGTTATTATCGTGCTGCCGATGGCGTGAAGTCGCTGGAACGTGCGCTCGACATGGGCGTCGATATCGTCGGCGGCATTCCGCATTTCGAGCGCACCATGCAGGATGGCGCGGCTTCCGTTGAAGCGCTTTGCCGCATCGCCGCCGATCGCGGCCTGCCGGTCGACATGCATTGCGACGAGACGGATGATCCCATGTCTCGCCATATCGAGACGCTCTCGGCTGAGACCGTGCGTTTCGGCCTGCAGGGCCGGGTTGCCGGTTCGCACCTGACCTCGATGCATTCGATGGACAATTATTACGTCTCGAAACTGATTCCACTGATGGCGGAAGCCGAAATCAACGTCATTCCAAACCCGCTGATCAACATCATGCTGCAGGGTCGCCACGACACCTATCCGAAGCGTCGCGGCATGACGCGGGTGCGCGAGCTGATGGCGGCGGGCCTCAACGTCTCCTTCGGCCATGACTGCGTGATGGACCCCTGGTACTCGATGGGCTCCGGCGACATGCTGGAAGTCGGACATATGGCGATCCATGTGGCGCAGATGTCGGGCGTCGAGGACAAGAAGAAGATTTTTGACGCGCTGACCGTCAATTCGGCCAAGACGATGGGGCTGGAGAACTACGGCCTGTCGATCGGCTGCAATGCCGACCTCGTCATACTGCAGGCGGAGGACGTGCTGGAAGGGCTGAGGCTGAAGCCGACGCGGCTTGCCGTGATCCGTCGCGGCAAGGTGATCGCCCACACCGAGCCGAAGATTTCGCATCTTCAGCTCGATGGACGTCCGGGGGAGATCGATATGGGCCGTAATCCGACTAGCCGGGGTTAGGCGATAGCCGCTTCCGGTGAAGTCTGCGCAGCCGCCTGCCGGCGCAGCAACATGCCGAAAAGGTCGCGCGGCTCGTCCGGGTCGGCCACAAGGTCGAGCTTTTCGAAGCGCGTGCTGCCCTTCAGCTTGTCATAGACGTAACGGAGGGCGGAAAAGTCTTCCGTTGCGAAGCCGACGCTGTCGAAGAGTGTGATCTGCGTGTCGCTCTCGCGGCCGGTCGTCTGGCCGGTAATGACCTTCCAGAGTTCGGTGACCGGATGATCGGGGGCAAGCTGCTGGATTTCGCCTTCGATGCGGGTTTGCGGCGGGTATTCGACGAAGATCGACGAGCGCAACAGGATGTCCCGGTGCAGCTCGGTCTTGCCGGGGCAATCGCCCCCGACGGCGTTGATATGCACGCCGGGGCCGATCATGTTGTCGGAAAGGATCGTTGCATTCTGTTTGTCGGCGGTGGCTGTGGTGATGATCTGCGCCCCTTCAACCGCTTCTTCCGCTGAGCGGCAGGCGGTGATGTTCAGACCAAGATGCGAAAGGTTGCGGCGGCAGCGCTCCGCGGCGGCCGGGTCGATATCGTAGAGGCGCAGGTTTTCGATGCCGAGAAGTGAGCGGAAGGCGAGCGCCTGGAACTCGCTTTGGGCGCCGTTGCCGATCAGCGCCATGGTTTTTGCGCCCTTGGGCGCGAGGTGCTTTGCGGCGACCGCCGATGTGGCGGCGGTGCGCAGCGCAGTCAGGATCGTCATCTCCGACAGAAGCAGCGGATAACCGCTCTCGACATCGGACAGCACGCCAAAGGCGGTCACCGTCTGGCGGCCGCTTTTCGTGTTCTTCGGATGGCCGTTGACATATTTGAAGGCGTAGAGCGTGCCGTCACTTGCCGGCATCAGTTCGATCACGCCGTCACGCGAATGCGAGGCGATGCGGGCGACCTTGTCGAACAGCTCCCAACGCCGAAAATCCTCCTCCACATAGGCGGCGAGCTCCTTCAGGAACGTCTCGGTGCCGGTGGACAGCACGAGATCCATCATGTTCTCGACGCTGATGAAGGGGACGATGTTGAGATTCTGTTCGGCCGGCATCAGTTACTCCTTGTCGGTCGGTCGAGGACGGTGCGTCCCATCAGGCTGGCGGTGAGATCGACGAGAAGCGTGGCGGTGCGGCCGCGATCGTCGAGGAAGGGGTTGAGTTCGACCAGATCGAGGCTGGTGACGAGGCCGCTGTCATGCAGCATTTCCATCACCAGATGCGCCTCGCGAAAAGTGGCGCCGCCCGGAACGGTGGTGCCGACAGCTGGCGCAATCGAGGGGTCGAGAAAATCGACGTCGAGGCTGACATGCAGCATGCCGTTTGCCGCTTCCACCTGTTCGATGAAGCGCCGGACGAGAACGGCGACGCCGTGTTCGTCGATGCTGCGCATGTCGTGCACGGTGACGGCATTGCGTTTGATCGTTTCACGTTCGGCGGGATCGACGCTGCGGATGCCGATCATGCAGAGATTGGCCGGGTCGACGGCATGGGAAAGCGGTGGCAGGTAGCCTTCAAAGCCGGGCTGGCCGGTGTAATAGGCGGCGGGGAGGCCGTGAAGGTTGCCGCTGGTGGTGGATTCCAACGTGTGGAAATCCGTGTGCGCGTCGAGCCAGAGGACGAAGAGCGGGCGGCCCTCATCGGCCGCATGGCGGGCGACACCGGCGATAGTGCCGGCGGAGAGCGCATGATCGCCGCCCATGAAGATCGGCATGCCTTTGCCCGCTTCACGATAGGCGACATCGGTCAGGAGTTTCGTCCAGGCGGCGATCTGCGGCAGGTTGCGCACAGCCGGGTTGGGGTGGCGGATGTCGGGAAGCTCATCAATGACGACATTGCCGATATCGGTGACCTCGTGGCCGAGACCTTTGAGCGCGCCCGCAAGATCTGCGACGCGCAGCGCGCTCGGTCCCATTTCGCAGCCAAGTTGGGACGCGCCGTCCTGAAGAGGAATACCTATCAGTCTGCAATGCATTGTGTCACTCCGTTTCCTGAAAATGATCATGGTTATCTGGCGGATTGAATAGATCGATTTGCCAAAATCGATAAAATGGCTTTCCATTTCGGCAGCATGATCTATCAATCTGTTCATGGATGAATTCGACCACAAGCTGGTGACGCTTTTGCGTCACGATGGCCGCCGCAGCATTTCGGATCTGGCGGCCGACCTCGGTACGTCAAGGGCGACGGTGCGGGCACGCATGGAAAAGCTGGAGCGAAACCGCGACGTTCTCGGTTATACGGTGATCCTCAGGGCCGATGCGGTGGAGCTGCCGGTGCGCGGCATCATGATGGTGGAGATCGAGGGGCGTGTTGCCGACCGGGTGATCCAGACGCTGGGCGGTTTTCCCGAGGTTTCCGAGATACACACCACCAATGGACGTTGGGATCTGATCGTCGAACTGGGGACTGCGACGCTGGCTGATTTCGACAATGTGCTTCGTCGCATAAGGCTTGTTCAGGGCATCACGGCCAGCGAAACGAACCTGCTTCTGGCGACGCCGCGTAGCACACGAGCGCGGCTCTGAGCATTTTCGCGTGCCGCGCCGGTTCTGCCCGTTGACGGCCACAATCGACGCGCTTAGTCCTTGCGCCCTGCAATTTGATTTTCTTCAAGTCGAGACACCCTCCATGAATTTTATCAGACCGGATATCAGCGCCCGCGCCGCGTCAGCACCGCGCAGCGGTATTGGCGAGATTGTCACCTATGCCAGAGGGCGCGAGAACCTGATGCCGCTCTGGATCGGCGAGGGTGACCTGCCGACGCCGGATTTCATCACCAAGACGGCGGCGGATGCGCTTGTCGCGGGTGAGACCTTCTATACGTGGACGCAGGGCATTCCCGAGCTTCGCCAGGCAATCGTGCGTTATTACCAGCGCCATTACGCAAACGAGCTTTCGGTCGACAATATCTATGTGACCGGGTCGGGCATGCAGTCGATCGTGCTGGCGATCCAGGCGACGGTCTCGGCCGGTGACGAGATCATCTATTTTTCGCCGTCATGGCCGAATGCGATGCATGCCGCTTTGGTGGCTGAGGTGAAGCCGAAAGCCGTTGCGCTGGATTTCGTCGACGGGCAATGGAAAATCGATATCGATCGCCTCGCTTCTGCGATCACGCCGAAGACCAAGGCGTTGTTCATCAACTCGCCGTCTAACCCGACCGGCTGGACAGCAACGAAGGAAGATCTGGCCGCCGTGCTCGATCTGGCGCGCAAGCATGGTCTCTGGATCATCGCCGACGAGATCTATGGTCTTTATTATTTCGATGGCGCCCGCGCGCCGTCCTTCATGGATGTTATGGATAAGGATGATCGGATCATCTTTGCCCAGTCGTTTTCAAAGAACTGGTGCATGACCGGCTGGCGCGTCGGCTGGATGGTGGCGCCGGCGGAAATCGGCCAGACGCTGACAAATCTCATCCAGTATTCAACCTCCGGCGTGGCGCAGTTCATGCAGAAGGGGGCGATCGTGGCGCTGGATCAGGGCGACGATTTCGTCCGCACCAATATCGAGCGGGCGCGGACCTCGCGCGACATCCTCTGCGATGCGCTGGTGGCGACGAACCGGGTCGAGACCGGTCGTCCGCCGGGCGCGCTCTACGCCTTCCTGAAAATCGACGGCGTGACGGATGCGCGTGCGGAAGCCTTCAAAATCGTTGATGCGACGGGTGTGGGTCTTGCACCGGGTACGGCCTTTGGCCTAGGTGGCGAAACCTTCCTGCGCGCCTGTTATCTGCGTGATCCCAAGCAGATCGATGACGCTGCCGAGCGGTTGAGCGGCTATATCCGCGCGCTTTAAAGCTCTCAGTTTTCAAGCCAGCGGCGGCCTGACGCAGTGAGGTGCGAATGCATCGCCGCCTGTGCTGCCAGTGGATCGCGCGCCTCAAGTGCCGCCAATATGGCGTGGTGTTCGGTAAGTGCTGCCGTCCAGCTATCGGCCGTCTCGAAATGGCCGCGGATGCCGGCAGATAGCGGGCTGTGGCGTTCGTCGAACAGGTTTTCGACGATCTCCGCAAACAGCGTGTTGCCGGTGCTTTCCGCGATGATCAGGTGGAAGGCCCGGTCCTGTTCGATCGGTTTTCGCGTGTTGGCGATATCGTCCGCCATGGCATTGAGTGTCGCGCGCAGCATGACCAGCGTCTTTTCCGACATCGTTGCTGCCGCCTGGACAATGATGGCGCTTTCAATGACGGCGCGCGCCTGCATCAGTTCCGACGGGCTTTCACCCAGGGATCGGCCGTTGCCGGCCGGTTTTGTTGTGTTGAGCACGTAGATGCCCGACCCCATGCGGATCTCGATCGTACCGTCGATTTCGAGCGCGATCAGCGCCTCCCGAAGCGAAGGGCGTGAGACGCCGAGTTGCTGGGCGAGTTCGCGCTCTGCGGGCAGGCGTGCGCCGGCCTGATAATCTCCCCTGGCGATAAGCTGCCGGACGCGGTCTGCAGTCTGCTGGTAGAGGCGTCGTGTATCCGTCATTGAGGTCTGGCCAATTGCGTATTTAACAAGCAGTTGTCCGTCAATTGGCGTCAATAATTGGCATGATGCAAGAAAAATCTGCAAATTGGCTTGACCAAATGACGCGGCCGCGATTTGATAATCCGCAAGAGCCCTGGGAAGCTCTTGCGCGAAGAGGAGATCGCGATGGGAGGAGTGCCGCAACCTGCAGGCATGGCTGGTCATGCCGTCGGGCATGCCGTGCTGTTGAAGCTTGAGGGTGTGTCCAAGGAATTTCCGGGCGTAAAAGCGCTGTCGGGCGTCAGTTTCGATCTGCGCGCCGGCGAGGTGCATGCCGTCTGTGGGGAGAACGGCGCCGGCAAATCGACGCTGATGAAGATCATCAGCGGGGTTTACCAGCCGAATTCCGGTTCGATCACCTTCAAGGGTGAGCCGGTGCAATTTGCCTCGACGCTGCAATCGGAAGCGGCCGGCATTGCCATCATCCATCAGGAACTCAATCTCGTTCCGCATCTGACGGTGGCGGAAAACATCTATCTCGCCCGCGAGCCGCGGCGCGGCTTTCTCGTCGATCGGAAGAAGCTGGTAGCGGATGCGAAGCGCTGTCTCGACAGGCTCGGCGTCGATATCGACCCCAATTTGCAGGTCCGCACGCTGTCGGTCGCTCAGTGCCAGATGGTGGAAATCGCCAAGGCGCTGTCGCTCGATGCGACCGTGCTGATCATGGACGAGCCGACCTCGTCGCTGACCGAGCAGGAGGCACAGCTTCTGTTCAAGGTGATCCGCGACCTGAAAGCCCAGGGCACCGGCATCATCTATATCTCGCACCGGCTGGACGAGATGGTCGAGATCGTCGATCGCGTCACTGTGCTGCGGGACGGGCGCTATATCTCGACCGATGATTTTGCAGCACTGACGGTGGACGACATCGTGGCGCGGATGGTGGGGCGGTCGCTGGAAGACAAGTTTCCCGAGCCGACCCGGGTACCGGGCGAAAAGGTGATCTTCTCGGCAACCGGTCTGACCAGTCGTGGCTTGTTTTCCGACATCAATTTCGAGATCCGCCGTGGCGAGATCCTCGGTTTTGCCGGGCTGATGGGGGCGGGGCGCACGGAGGTGGCACGTGCCATTTTCGGCGCCGATCCGCGCGATGCCGGGACGATCATGCTCGACGGAAGCGAATTGAAGATTTCCGATCCGCGCAGCGCCATCGAGGCGGGGATTGCCTATCTTTCCGAAGACCGCAAGGCGCAGGGGTTGGCGGTAAAAATGCCGGTCGATGCCAATCTGGTGATGGCGCGGATGGGCGCGGTTGCGAGCCGTTTCGGCGTGATCGACCGCAAGCGGCATCGCGAGGCGGGGCAGCGTTATGTCGATCTTTTGAACATCCGCACGCCGAGCCTCAGCCAGCCGGTTCGCCTGCTTTCCGGCGGCAACCAGCAGAAGATCATCATCGGCAAATGGCTGTTTCGCGAGCCGCGGATCATGTTCTTCGATGAGCCGACGCGCGGCATCGATGTCGGGGCGAAATTCGCCATCTACCAGATCATGGACGAGCTTGCGGCACGTGGCATCGGTATCGTGCTGATCAGTTCCGAACTGCCGGAAGTGCTAGGCATGTCCGATCGCATCGCCGTGTTCCATGGCGGGCGGATCACCGCGACGCTCGAGACTAGGGCGACCTCCCAGGAGGAAATCATGCATTACGCGTCCGGCAGCGGCCGCCGCGGAGAACAGGGATTGTGAGTATATGGCCGATATGACCAGCGAAAAACCGGCGCAGCAGCCGGCCCCGAAGGCCGCCGGTCAAGGGCGTCGCCTGAGCGAGCGGCAGAAGGATATCATCCAGAAATTTGCAGCACTCGGCAGCCTGCTAGTGCTGGCGGCAGTGTTTTCCGCCACAAGCAGCGCCTTCTTCACCGTCGGCAACGGCATGACGATTGCGCTGCAGGTGACCTCGATTGCGCTGCTCGGCATAGGTGCGACCTATGTCATCATCACCGGCGGCATCGATCTGTCGGTTGGATCGGTTCTGGCGCTGGCCGGCGTGGTGGCCGCACTGGCTGTCAAGGAACTGCAGCTGCCGATCTGGATCGGCATGCTGCTCGGCATTCTCACCGGCTCGCTCTGCGGGCTGATCAACGGTTTCGTCATCACCCAGTTGAAGCTACCGCCCTTCATTGCAACGCTCGGCATGATGCTGATTGCGCGTGGTGTGGCGCTACAGATCACCGGCGCTCGTGCTGTGTCCGGCCTTGGTGAGGCTTTTGGCGAGCTGGGTAACGGTTCTCTGTTCCGGATCGAATCCATCGACGACCAGGGATTTCCGGTCGTGACCTTTCCCGGCATTCCCTATCCGGTGGTGCTGATGATCGTCATCGCTTTCATCGCCGCTTTCGTGCTGAACCGCACGGTGCTTGGTCGCTATATCTACGCGATAGGCTCCAATGCCGATGCGGCGCGGCTCTCGGGTGTCAACGTTTCGCGCGTGACTGCCTTTACCTATGTCGTGTCGGGAACGCTTGCAGGGCTGACTGGCTGCGTGCTGATGTCCCGCCTCGTCACCGCGCAGCCCAATGAGGGCGTGGCTTATGAGCTTGACGCGATTGCCAGCGCCGTGATCGGCGGCACGTCGCTGATCGGCGGTGTCGGGACGATTTCCGGCACGATGATCGGTGCCTTCGTCATCGGCATATTGCGCAACGGATTGAACATGAACGGCGTCTCCGCCTTCACCCAGCAGATCATCATCGGCCTCGTCATTCTGGTCACCGTCTGGATCGATCAGCTGCGCAATCGCCGCTGAAGATAAGGGAACGGCCGGGGGCCGGGCCTGACTAAGGAAGCCACGGGGAGGGGAGGAGCCTTCCCTTTAAACGGACCTTTGAGGGATATCCCGGGGTCATTCGAGGAGGAAAGACATGCGTAGACTTGCAACGGTCCTGATGGCGTCGGCTCTTGCCTTTGCCGGGACGACAGCCGCGTCGGCCGGCGAAATCGCCGTCATCGTCAAGACGGTCAACTCGACCTTCTGGCAGAACGTGCAGAAGGGTGCGGAAGCCGCGATCGGCGGTGCCAAGGGCGAACACACGATGACCTTCCAGGGCCCAGCGGCGGAATCCGCCATCGCCGACGAGGTCAACATGGTCGAGAATGCCGTCAACCGTAAGGTGGCGGCGATCCTGCTTGCGCCGTCGGATCCGGATGCGCTTGTGCCGGCGGTGAAGAAGGCTTGGGAAGCGCGTATCCCGGTCGTCATTATCGACAGCCAGCTTTCCGCGGGGTCAGACAAATATTACCAGTCCTTCCTCGCCACCGATAACAGCAAGGCCGGCGAGCTTGCCGCCAAGGCGCTGATCGAAAAGGTCGGCACGACCGGCAAGATCGCCGTCATGTCCTATGTTGCCGGTGCCGGCTCGGAAATCGGCCGCGTCGGCGGTTTCACCGATTACATTAAGGCCAATTCCAAGCTGGAAATCGTCGGTCCTTATTATTCGCAGTCGCAGATGGCGACCGCGCTGAACCAGACCACTGACGTTCTGGCCGCCAACAGCGACCTGAAGGGCATTTTCGGAGCCAACGAACCGACGGCGATCGGCATGGGCCGGGCGATCAAGCAGGCCGGCAAGGCGGGCAAGGTCGTGGCGATCGGCTTTGACGGAAACCAGGACCTGCAGGAATTCGTGAAAGACGGCACGCTGACCGCGACCGTCGTTCAGGGCTCCTACCAGATGGGCGAAAAGGGCATCGAGACGCTGCTCTCGATCCTCGGCAAACAGAAAGTCGAGAAGACCGTCGATACCGGTGTCGTCGTGGTGACGAAGGACAATATCGACAAGCCGGAAGCCAAGAACGTTCTCTACTGACCAAGCTGGCGCGCGGGTGGAGATCTCCCGCGCGCTCCTTTTCGATCACGATCGGGATTTCAGAACATCATGAAGGTTTCGGACAGGCGCAGGCTGCGCAATCGCGACGTCTCGTTTACGCTTATGGGGCTGGGCTGTGCCCAGATGGGCAATCTCTACCGGCTGACCCCCTATCAGGAATCGCTCAGTGCCTTCGAGGCCGCATGGGATGCCGGCATCCGCTATTTCGATACGGCGCCCTTTTATGGCTATACCCGCTCGGAGCGTCGGCTCGGAACGATGGTGACGGATCGTGCGCGGGACGATTATGTGCTGAGCACCAAGGTCGGGCGGCTGATGCTGCCGGATAACAGTGTCGGGCCGGAAGAGGACGCGTTCGTCGCGCCGCTGCCGTTTCGGCCGACCTATGATTACGGCTATGACGCTATCCTGCGCTCCTTCGAGGACAGCCGCCAGCGGCTCGGCATGTTTGCGCCGGATATGCTGTTTGTCCACGATATAGGTCGCAGCACCCATGCGGATCGCCACCAGCATTACTGGGACCAGCTGACCAAGGGCGGCGGGTTCCGGGCGCTTGGCGAATTGCGTACGGCCGGCCTGATCAAGGCGATCGGGCTTGGCGTCAACGAGTGGCAGGCGATCGCCGACGCGATGGACGAATGCGATATCGACGTGTCGATGCTGGCCGGGCGCTATACGCTGCTGGAACAGGAGAGCTTGGCCCTGCTCGATCGCTGTCATCGCGAAGGTGTCGGAATCGTTGTCGCGGGCGCGTTCAATTCCGGGCTTCTCGCCGGAAACCGCAAGTTCAATTATGCCGAGGCGCCGGCCGATATTCTTGCCCGTGTCGGCGAGATCGAGGCGGCATGCGAGGCTGAAGGTGTTGCCATGCAGGCGGCCGCACTGGCCTTTCCGGCACTGCATCCGGCCGTCGTCAGTGTCGTTTCGGGCGCACGCAATGCCGAGCAGATGAAAGCCAATGTCGGCTGGTTCGAACAGGAAATTCCAGCTTCGTTCTGGACCCGATTGCAGGACAAGGGTGTGATCGCTGCCGATGCATCGGTTTCGGGTGGCTGAGACGATGATCATCGATGCCCACCAGCATTTCTGGCTGCTGAAGGATCGCAAAGGCGGCTGGCCGCCACCCGAGCTTGCCGCCATTCACCGCGATTTCTTGCCCGCAGATCTGACATCGGAGATCGAGGGTGCCGGCGTCGGCGGCACGATCCTCGTGCAATCGATGCCGAGTGTCGAGGATACGCGGTTCATGCTGGGCCTCGCCGAGAAGAGCGATACCATTCTCGGTGTCGTCGGCTGGGTGGAGATGAAGGCCCCGGATGCGCCGGAGGTGATCGCCGATCTTGCAAAAGCGCCGAAGTTGAAGGGACTGCGGCCGATGCTGCAGAATATCGCCGATCCCGACTGGATCGACGATCCGGCGCTAGAGCCGGCTGTCGAGGCGATGATGGCGCATTATCTGGTGTTCGATGCGCTGGTGCTGGAGCCGCATCTTTCGGCCCTGCATGCCTTCGCCCGCCGTCATCCCGGGCTGCCTGTCGTCATCGATCATGGGGCGAAGCCGCGGATTGCCACGGGACATTATCGCGACTGGCGGCATGCGATGTTGCGGCTCTGCGAACTCGACAATGTTTGCTGCAAGCTTTCCGGCCTGTTGACCGAAGCGGGTGGGCAGAAGCCAGAGGCGCTGCGGCCCTATATCGAGACCATTCTTGAATTGTTCGGAGTTGACCGGGTGATCTGGGGTAGCGACTGGCCGGTCGTCAATCTGGCTGGAAACTATGCCGGATGGATCGCTCAATGCCGCGCGATCGTTCCCCAAGCCGATCACGATGCGGTGTTCGGCAGCAATGCTCGGCGCTTCTATCGATTGTGAGGAAATGAGATGCAGAGAATGGGGATGGTGATTGGTCTCGCGCCGGAAAAGATCGAGGAATATAAGGCGCTGCATGCTGCCGTGTGGCCCGAGATCCTTGATCTCATATCGCGCTGCAATATCTCCAACTACTCGATATTCCTGCGCGAACCGGAGAACCTGCTGTTCGGTTACTGGGAATATCATGGTACTGATTTCGCTGCAGATATGGCGAAAATGGCAGCGAGCGAGAAGAACCAGGAATGGTGGTCGTACTGTATTCCCTGCCAAAGACCTTTCGCAACGCGAAAGGATGGGGAATGGTGGGCATCGATGGATGAGGTGTTCCATCTGGACTGAAAGGGAGAAGACATGACAGGTAAGCTAGGAGGCAAGGTGGTCGTGGTGACCGCCGCCGGTCAGGGGATAGGACGGGCCAGCGCATTGGCCTATGCCGAAGCGGGCGCACAAGTCTGGGCGACCGATATCAATGAGGAAGCGCTTTCGACGCTGACGGGCAGCACCAATATCGAAACGGCAAAGCTCGATGTGCTCGACAGCGCATCGGTAACGGCATTCTTCGAGCGTGTCGGCGCGATCGATGTACTGTTCAACTGCGCCGGTGTCGTGCATGGCGGCTCGGTGCTGGAGATGACGGACAAGGATCTCGATTTCGCCTTCGATCTCAATGTCCGCGCCATGGTGCGCACGATCAAGGCTGTGCTGCCGGGCATGCTGGAGCGCGGCGACGGCACGATCATCAACATGGCCTCGATCGCTTCCAGCTCCAAGGGCGTACCGAACCGCTGCGCCTATGGCACGACCAAGGCTGCCGTGATCGGGCTGACCAAGGCGATTGCAGCTGACTACGTGACACGCGGCATTCGCTGCAACGCTATCTGCCCCGGTACGGTGGAAAGCCCGTCCTTGGAACAGCGCATGCGTGCCCAGGGCAATTACGAGGTGGCGCGTGCGGCATTTATCGCCCGCCAGCCGATGGGGCGCCTCGGCAGCCCTGAAGAAATTGCGGAACTGGCGGTCTATCTCGCCGGCGCTACCTACACGACCGGGCAGGCCGTCGGCATCGACGGCGGCTGGTCGATCTGAGCCATTTTTGAAAAGCGAAGTTTGAATTGAAAGGACTATTCCGATGAAATTCCTGCGTTATGGCGCGCCCGGCGCTGAAAAGCCTGCGATCGTCGATGCCGACGGCAAGATCCGTGATCTTTCCGCACATGTCTCCGATCTTTCTGGTGCAGCGCTCTCCCCGGATGCGCTGGCGAAACTCGGCGCTGTCGATGCAAAGAGCCTGCCGCTAGTCGAAGGTTCGCCGCGTCTTGGCCCCTGCGTGGCCGGTACCGGCAAGTTCATCTGCATCGGCCTCAACTATTCCGACCACGCCGCCGAGACAGGCGCGACCGTGCCGCCGGAGCCGATCATCTTCATGAAGGCGTCTTCGGCCATCGTCGGCCCGAACGATGACGTCGTCATTCCGCGCGGTTCCGAAAAGACCGACTGGGAAGTCGAGCTCGGCGTCGTCATCGGCAAGACGGCGAAATACGTTTCGGAGGACGATGCGCTGGATTACGTCGCCGGCTATTGCCTGACCAATGACGTTTCCGAACGTGCCTTCCAGGCCGAGCGTTCCGGCCAGTGGACCAAGGGCAAATCCTGCGACACGTTCGGACCGCTCGGCCCCTGGCTGGTGACCAAGGACGAGATTCCTGATCCCCAGAACCTCGGCATGTGGCTGACGGTGAACGGCGAGAAGATGCAGGATGGCTCGTCGAAGACCATGGTCTACGGCGTCAAGTTCCTTGTCTCGTATCTCAGCCAGTTCATGTCGCTGCATCCGGGCGATGTCATCTCCACCGGCACGCCTCCGGGCGTCGGCCTTGGCATGAAGCCGCCGCGCTTCCTCAAGGCCGGTGATGTCGTCGAACTCGGCATCGAAGGCCTCGGCAGCCAGAAGCAGACCTTCGTCGCCGATATCTAAGACGACCGATCGGCGCGCCGGTTTGGAGGCTGGCGCGCCGATTTTTAGACCAAATAAGCCGGCAGAGGAGGCCGCAATGACCCGCATCACCAATCTTCGTGTTTTCGATCTGCGCTTCCCGACTTCGGCAAGCCTTGACGGGTCGGATGCGATGAACCCCGATCCGGATTATTCGGCGGCCTATGTCATCCTCGAAACCGATCGCGACGGGATCGAGGGCCACGGCCTGACCTTTACCATCGGCCGCGGCAACGACATCGTCTGCATGGCGATCGAGGCTATGCGCCATCTGGTGATCGGCAAGGACTTAGCCGAAATGCGCGCTAGCCCCGGCAAATTCTGGCGGCACCTGACGGGCGACAGCCAGTTGCGCTGGATCGGGCCGGATAAGGGGGCGATGCATCTGGCGACCGGTGCCGTGGTCAACGCGCTCTGGGATGCGCTCGCCAAGGAGGCGGGCATGCCGGTGTGGAAATTTGTAGCGACAATGTCGCCGGAAGAGATCGCCGATATCGTCGATTATCGGTATCTCACCGATGCGCTGACCCGCGACGAGGCGATCGACATCCTGCGCAAGGCGGAGAAGGGCAAAGCGGAGCGGATCGCCATTCTCGAGCGTGAAGGTTATGCCTGCTACACGACTTCGGCGGGCTGGCTCGGTTATCCCGACGACAAGCTACGCCGGCTGGCGCAGGAGGCAGTCGATGCCGGGTTCAGCCATGTGAAGATGAAGGTCGGGCGCGATCTGGAAGACGATATCCGCAGGCTTACCATTTGCCGTGAAGTGATCGGGCCGGATCGCTATATGATGATCGATGCCAACCAGGTCTGGGATGTCGACCAGGCGATCGACTGGGTGAAGGCGCTGGCCTTTGCCAAGCCGTTCTTCATCGAGGAGCCGACCAGCCCGGACGATGTGGCGGGGCATAAGAAGATCCGCGAGGCGATCGCGCCGGTGAAGGTGGCGACCGGCGAAATGTGCCAGAACCGCATCATGTTCAAGCAGTTCATCGCCGAGGGCGCGATCGATATAGTGCAGATCGATGCCTGCCGCATGGGCGGGCTGAACGAGGTGCTGGCGGTGCTCTTGATCGCCGCGAAATTCGGCAAGGCGGTATGGCCGCATGCCGGGGGTGTGGGCTTATGCGAATATGTGCAGCATCTGTCGATGATCGACTACATCGCCGTCTCCGGTACCAAGGAGGGACGCGTGATCGAATATGTCGATCATCTGCACGAACATTTCGTTGATCCCTGCGTGATCAAGGACGCCGCCTATATGCCGCCGTCGCGGCCGGGCTTTTCGATCGAGATGAAGCCGCAGTCGATCGAAGCTTATCAGTTCGGTAGACCCAAAGCGGCGTGAACGTGCATCGACACTGGATATGAAAAAGGCGCCTTCCGGCGCCTTTTTCTATTGGGTGGTGAGGCTTCAAACCTCCAGAATGGCCTTGATCACGCCGGCTTCCGGTTTCGACCATTCGGAAAACAGCGCGACTGCGTCGGACAGCGGTGCACGATGGGTGTTAAGCGCGCGGGTCGGAACCTTACCGGCCTCGATCTGGCGCACGACTTCGGCAAAATCATCCGGCTGGGCGTTGCGGCTGGCGATCAGCGTTGCCTCGCGCTTGTGGAATTCCGGGTCGGAGAAGGTGATGTCCTGGCGGACGACGGAGAGCAGCACGTAACGTGCGCCATGGGCGAGGAAATGGAAGCCGCGCTGCATGGGGATGGCGTTGCCGGTGGCGTCGATGACGACATCGTACCATTCGCCGCCGGTCTGCCGCTCGGCGACCTGTTCCGCGTCTGCATCGGCAAAGATCGTCGCGTCTGCGCCGAGTTTTTCGACGGCAAAAGTGAGCCGGTCGTCGCGCGTATCCATGACGGTGACATGGGCGCCGCGGGCCTTGGCAAAGATGATCGCCGACATGCCGATCGGGCCTGAGCCGGTGACGAGCACGCGATCCTCGGACGTGATCGCGCCGCGCTTGACGCCATGGGCGCCGATGGCGAGAAATTCGATCATTGCCGCGTCTTCGAGCGGGATATTGCCGGTCGGGATGACGTTTTCTTCCGGCACGCAGAGATATTCGGCCATGCCGCCATCGCTGTGGACGCCCAGCACCGAAATGTTGCGACAGGCATTGCTGATGCCGCGGCGGCAGGCCTGGCAGGTCCCGCAGGAGAGATAGGGAACGATATAGACGGGTTCGCCGGGTTTAAGCCTGCTGCCGGCCGGAGCCTCCGCGACGGTGCCGGACAACTCATGGCCCATGACGCGTGGATATTGGAGAAACGGATGTTTTCCGGCAAAGATGTGAAAATCTGTGCCGCATATGCCGATATGGCGGATGCGAACTTTGACCTCGCCTTCGCCGCGTGCCGGTTCGGGACGGTCCTCCAGCGCAAGTTGGCCGGGCTCGATACAGACGAGCGCCTTCATGATAAACTCCTGGGGTGGTTTTGGGGTGTCTTGAAATTCTTGGTCAGCGCCATTTCGCGACCTCTGCGTTGACGAGATCGCGCCAGGCGCGCGACTGGGCGAGCGAAAGCGGAATGAGGCCTTCGATGCCGACAAAGCTTGCCGTGTAATCCTGAGGATCGGCCGCCTGGGCTGCTGCCAAAAGCTCGTCGCGGCGCGGATCGTTGCAATCCCTGAAGCGGATCAGCGCGGCGATCCAGAGGCCGACGACGCGGGCAAAGCTTGCGCCGTCCGAGCCTGAAGCCAATGCATCCACCGCCGGCGAAAAGATGCGCTGCGGCAGTTTCTGGCTGGAATCCATGGCGATCTGGATGTTGCGATGGGCGATGGCGCGATTGCTGAAACGGTCGATCAGCTGGTCCATGTAATGGTCGAGATCGATGCCGGGGACCGGGTCGAGCGTGGCCGCTGCGGCGCGCATATGGTCTCGCGTCGTCGCCACGAATTCCGGCACGGCCATGACGTCGCGCACGCATTCCAGCCCTTTCAAAAGACCGAGATGGGCGATCATCGTGTGCGAGCCGTTGAGCAGTCGGAGCTTCATCTTCTCGTATGGCTCGACATTTTCGACGAACAATGCGCCGCCGGCTTCCCAGGCGGGGCGGCCCGAGATGAATTCGTCCTCGATCACCCATTGCATGAAGGGCTCGGTATCGAGGGCAAGCGCATCCTCCACGCCGAGCAGGCTTTTGGCACGGGTGCGGGTATCCTCGGTCGCGGCGGGCACGATGCGGTCGACCATGGAAGAAGGGAAAGTGACCTCCTGCTCGATCCATTTTGCCAGTTCCGGGTCGCGGCGTGTGGCCATGTCCAGAACCAAACGACGGACAACCTTGCCGTTGGACGGGAGGTTATCGCAGCAGAGAATGGTGAAGGGACGCATGGCCTTTTCGCGGCGGGAAGCGAGACCGGCGACGAGATAGCCGATTGCACCGACCGGGGCGTCGGGATTGGCGAGATCGTTGGCGACCGCGGGATGAGCCTTGTCGAGGCCGCCGGTCGATGGATGCAGACCATAGGCCTTTTCCGAGACGGTCAGTGTGACGACATGGATGAACGGGCTGGCCAGATAGGTGAGCACACGCTCCCGGTCGGTTGCAGCGCAGAGCCAGTCGACGGTTGCGCCGACGACCTCGCTCGTGTCACCTTCGCTATCGCGCACGGTGATCGAATAGAGGCCGTCCTGCGCAGCCAATGCTTCGACCGGCTCGGGCGAGCGCAGGTTGACCGCGACGATGCCCCACGGGCCGAACTCGCTCTGCAATGCGCGCTGTGTATAGACGCCCTGATGTGCGCGGTGGAAAGCGCCGAGGCCGAAATGCAGGATGCCGGGGCGCAGCTCGGAACGGTCGTATCCGGGCTGGGCGACGTTTGAGGGGAGCTGCGTTTCCGCGGAAAGTGTTCTTGTCATCGGCCAAGTCCGAACTGGCTGTGGCTCAAGGCGCGCTCGATGCCGCGCAGTTCCGCCAGCCCTTTCAGGCGGCCGATGGCCGGATAACCGGGTTGAGCGCCGCGGGACAGATCGTCGAGAATTTCCTGGCCGTGGTCGGGACGCATCGGGATCTGATGGTCTTCACGGCCCTCCGCCTTGCGGCGTTTCTCTTCGGTCAGAAGTGCGGCGATGACGGCAACCATGTCGGTGCCACCTTCCAGATGCTCGTCTTCGAAGAAGGAGCAGGGCAGGGTGTCCTCGTCGCGGGTGACGTTGCGCAGGTGGACGAAGTGGATGCGGTCGGCAAAGCGGGTGGCAATTTGTGCCAGATCGTTATCCGCCCGTGCGCCAAGCGAACCGGAGCAGAGCGTTACGCCATTGGCGCGGCTGTCCACCTGACGGAGCATGTGAGCGTAGTCGTCGCCGGTTGAAAGAATACGCGGCAGGCCGAGCAGCGGCCATGGCGGATCATCCGGATGGGCGCAGATGTTGATGCCTACCCGTTCGGCCACCGGGGTGACTTCCGAGAGGAAGTCGATGAGATTCAACTGCAGTTTTTTCGCGTCGATGCCTTGATAGGTACGCAGTTTTTCGAGCAGCTGGTCGAGCGTGTAGCCATCGGCCGAACCGGGCAGGCCGGCGCCGATATTCTTGCCGAGCGCGGTGATGCGTGCGTCATCGAGTGAGGCGAAGCGTCTGGCCGCTTCTTCCTGCAGCCGTTCAGGATAGTCCTGTGCTGCACCGGGGCGTTTCAGGATGTGGATGTCGAAGGCGATAAAATCGGTGAGATCGAAGCGCATCGCCTTTGCGCCATGTCTGGTTTCCCAGCGCAGGTCGGTGCGGGTCCAGTCGAGCACCGGCATGAAATTATAGCAGACGGTTTTTATGCCGGAGGCGGAGAGGCGGTGGAGCGTTTCCTGCCAGTTCTTCACATGCTCGCGCCAGTCGCCGGTCTGGGTCTTGATCTCTTCGGAGACGGGAACGCTTTCAACCACATCCCAGAAAAGGCCGCCATCGCGGATTGCCTGATGGCGTTCCTCGATTTCATCGACGGGCCACACAGCACCGGTCGGGATGTGATGAAGAGCGCTGACAATGCCCTCGGCGCCTGCCTGGGCCGCATCCCTGACCGTGACCTTGTCGACCAGTCCGAACCATCGCCATGTGTGTCGCATCTGTTTTTCCTTTCAGCTGAGGGCGATCTGGACCTTGCAGGCGGCGGTGCGGTCACCGGCCTGCAGGAAGGCGTCGAGCGCCTCGTCGATCGGGAATGTGTGGGAGAGGATCGGGCGGACATCGATGTCTCTCGCGCCGATCAGTTTGACGGCGCGGGCGAATTCCTCGTGGAAACGCTGCGAGCCGCGCCAGGTGATTTCCTTGCCGACCAGCATGTTGACCGGAACCGACAATTCGCCGGTGACGCCGACCTGCACGATCGTGCCGCGCGGCTTGACGCTCTGGAAAGCCGAGACGAGGGCAGGGCCGGCGGCCGAGCATTCGAAGACCACATCGAACGTGCCCTTGTCCTTTTGGTGAGGCGCAAGCGCATCGGGTCCGGAGACATTGATCGTTTCGTCAGCGCCCATCGCGGGGCCGCGGGAGAGTGCTGCATCGGCGAGATCGGTGACGGTGATCCTGCCTGCACCGGCGTGGCGGGCGGCCGCGACGACCAGCAGGCCGATCGGCCCTGCACCGGTGACGAGCACGTTTTTGCCGGTAAGATCGCCGGCCTGAGCAATCGCATGGAGGCAGACGGCAAGTGGTTCGGCGCAGGCGGCCTCGGCGGCTGACGCTTCGCCTTCTACCGGAAAACACTGGATCGCCGGGACGATCAGCTGTTCGCGAAACATCCCCTGCTCATGGGGAAGACGCATGGCCGAGCCCATGAATTTCATCTCGAGGCAATGGATCGGCTGGCCGATGTCGCAATAGTGGCAATGGCCGCAGGGCTGGGACGGGTTGACGGCGACGAGCATGCCGGACGTAAGTCCCGTGACGCCGGGGCCAACCGCCTCGATATGACCCGAGGCTTCATGTCCGGAAATGATCGGTTCGCGCACTCTGACCGGGCCGAAACCGCCATCCTGGAAATAGTGGAGATCGGAGCCGCAAATGCCGCCCCGGGCCATTTTTAGGCGGACTTCGCCGGGGCCGGGTTCGGGGCATTCCTGGGTTTCGACGTGCAAGTCCTGCTTGCCGTAAAGACGAACGATCTTCGTCAACATGTCTCATGCCTTCGATTGGAAAGGGGGCCCGCGCCGTCTGGCGGCGCAGGCGGATTATCGTCAGCGGATCAGGCCCATCTCGGTCGGCAGCCAGAGCGTGACGGCCGGGACGAAGGTGATGATGATCAGCGCGATGAAAAGCGGCACCAGCCAGGGCAGGATCGCGATCGTCGTGCGTTCGACCGAAAGTTTGGCGACGCGAGAGAGAACGAAGAGCACCATCCCGAGCGGTGGGTGAAGCAGCCCGATCATCAGGTTCAGCGTCATGATCAGGCCGAAATGCACCGGGTCGATGTCGAACTGCAGAACCAGCGGCAGCAGGATCGGCACGAGGATCGTGATGGCCGCGATCGTATCAAGGAAGCAGCCGACGAACAGCATCAGGAGGTTGACCAGGATGAGGAACACCCACTTGCTGTCGGTAAGGCCGGTGATGGCCGTCGAGAGCAGCTGGGCGGTCTGGCTGACGGTGAGCAACCAGGCAAAGACCGAGGCTGCAGCAACGATGAACAGAACCGAGGCCGTGGTTTCGACCGTGTCCATGGTTGCCTTGGCGAGGCTCTTGAAGGTCATTGTGCGATAGCGCACGAGGCCGAGGAACAGCGACCAGAGGACGGCCGCAACCGCCGCTTCCGTTGGCGTGAACCAGCCCATCGTCATGCCGCCGATCAGGATGACCGGGGTCATCAGCGCCATGACGGCCGAGAAGTCGAAATACCAGTCGGCGGCGATGAGGACGATGAGGGCGATGCCGACCGCAAAGTTCAGCGAGAGGCCCATCAGGGTCAGGAGATAGATGCCGAGCGGCACCATCATGACGACAACGACTTCCAGCGAGGCGCCGAACAGGTTGCGGATGTTAAACGGCGTATCCGAACCCCAGCGTTTGATGAAGGCGAAGACGGCGACTGTGACCATCATCAGCACCGTCATGACGACGCCAGGCACGATGCCGGCCATGAACAGCGCGCCGATCGAAACGTTTGCCATCATGCCGTAAATGACGAAGGGGAGCGACGGCGGGAAGATGGGTCCAAGCGTTGCCGACGCGGCGGTGACGCCGACCGCGGCTTCGACCGGATAACCGTGATCCTTCATCGCCTTGATTTCGATTGTGCCGATACCGGCAGCATCGGCAAGCGCCGTGCCGGACATGCCGGAAAACACCACCGAGCCGATGATGTTGACCTGCGCCAGACCGCCCTTCATCCAGCCGACGAGGGCGACGGCGAAGGAATAGATGCGGCCGGTGACGCCGGCGACATTCATCAGGTTACCGGCAAGGATGAAGAAGGGAACGGCGAGAAGCGGAAAACTCTCGACGCCGGCGATAAGGCGCTGGGCGGCGATGATATCCGGCGCGACGTCGTAGAAGATGATGTAGGACACCGACGACACGGCCATCGAGATGGCAACCGGCACGCCGAGAAGCATCAGCGCCAGAAAAGAACCGATGAGAAGCAGCATATCTCAGCCCTCGCTCTGGAAGGCTTCGGGTCGCTCGAGCACCGAATAACCGCGGCGCATATTGGCGATGAAGACCTGAATGGAACGGAACAGCATCAGGACGAATGCCGCGAGCACGGAATAGAAGATGATGTCGCGCGGAAGGTCGACGGTGACCATTTCCTCGCCGGCAACGACTTCCATGTAACGCCACATCAGCCAGGAGCCGTAGGCGAAGAAGCCGATGCGGATGATGTCGACAATCGTCGCCATGACGCGTGTCACACGGGCGGGCAGATAGTGGTAGAGCACGTCCACCTGGATGTGGCGCGACATCCGCACACACATGACTGAGCCCAGAAACACCACGCCGATCAGGCAGTTGACGGCGATTTCCTCGGTCCAGGCATAGCTGTCGTTCAGGACGTAGCGAGTAAAGAATTGCAGGAAGACGCAGCCCGTCATCAGCCAGAATAGGCCGAGCGTGATCCAGTCTTCGAAGGCGTAGACCTTGAGATCGACTTCGGCGGGGGCCTCGTCAAAGGTATGCGCTATCTCCTCAGGAGTGACCTGAGTGTGAATTTCCTGTGCTGTCGACATGAGTTTGTCCCATTCAAGAGAAGCCGGCGCGGTCGTCTTTCGACCGCGCCGAACGGGATCATTTGATGGCGCGGATCGCTTCCCAATCGGACTTCTCGTAGCCGAAGTCCTCGAACTTGACCTTTTCGAGCACGTTCTTCTCGAAGTCGGCCTTGTCGACCTCGACGACGTTCAGGCCGCGTTTCTTGAAGTCGTCGACCAGAGCCTTTTCACGCTCCTCGATAATCTTCGTGGTCTTGGCGGCAGCTTCCTGCATGACGTCGCGGAAAATCTGCTTGTCTTCGTCAGAGAGGCTCGCCCAGCGGCTTTTGGAGATGACTGTGTTGAGGTGGTCGACGATATGGCCGGAGAGAACGATGTTCTTCTGAACTTCGAAGAATTTTTTCGCTTCGATCGTCGTCAGCGGGTTTTCCTGTGCGTCCACCGTGCCGTTCTGCAGCGCGAGATAGACTTCGGCGAATGCGATCGGCGTGGTGTTGGCACCGCAGGCGCGCGGCATGGCGAGATAGGCCGGCACGTCCGGAACGCGCATCTTCACGCCCTTCAGGTCGGAGCATTTGGTGATTGCTGTGTTCGACGTCGTGTGGCGAGTGCCGTAATAGCTGACGGCGGTGATGACGTTGCCGGTCTTGTCCTCATACCCCTTGGCAAGGCGCTTGAAGACGTCGCTCTTCGTATAGGTGATCAGATGGCTCGGATCGCGGAAGATATAAGGGAAATAGGTGACGCCGATCGGCTTGAAATCGCGGGCGGCGAAGCTCGAACCCGAGATGATCATGTCGACCGTGCCAAGCTTGAGGCCCTGGTTGATGTCGGCTTCCTTGCCGAGCTGTGAAGCCGGATAGACGTCGATCTTGTAACGTCCGTTTGTGCGTTTGGCGATTTCTCCGGCGGCCCATACCGATTCCGTGTGGAAGGGTTCGGATGTCTCGTAGACATGCGCCCATTTCAGCGTTTCCACCGCGTGTGCCGACATTGCCGACGCCACGATGACTGCCGCTGCACCGAGCAGCGTCTTCAATCTTGAACTCATTCTGTCCTCCCGAATTGTGTTCAGATTACTCCCTAACCGGCCGCCTCCTCGCGGTCTCGGTCACTCCTCTCTCGTTGGCTCCTCTCCGAAGCTTTCCGAGAATCTCTTTTGCGAAAGCGTCAAATGCATGCGCATCGCTTCGCGTGCCGCTGCCGGGTCTCCTGCCGCCAGCGCGTCGCGTATGATCCTGTGTTCATCCAGTGCTGCCCGCCATGTGTGGGGGCCTTCGAAATAGCTTGCCAGCTTTTCGAAGAAAGGCGAGGCGCGCTTGTCGTAGATCAGGCCGATAAAGACATTGAGCGACGAATTGCCGATGATGTCGGCGATTGCCGTATGAAAGGCGCGGTCCAGCGCCAACGCCCGCTCGGAGTTTTCCAGTACGCCTTCCATCTCTTCCAGAATGACGTCGAGGCTTCGAATGCCTGCCTCGTCGACGCAACGTGCGGCCTCTTCCGCAATAGCGCTTTCGATGATGCAGCGGGCCTGCAGGATTTCGAACGGGGCTTCGCTGTCGTCTGCGGCGAGAACCTTCGGCGCTCCTGCAGCCTTGGGGCTGACATATACGCCTGACCCCATGCGGATCTGCACCAGACCCTCGACTTCGAGAACGATCAGGGCTTCTCGCACGGTCGGACGTGATACGCCGAGCCGCTCGGCCAGCTCGCGTTCGGCAGGCAGTCGCTCCCCGACGGCGATCTCTCCCGACTGGATGAGTACACGAAGCTGTTCCGCGGCCTGGCGATAAAGCCGGCGTGGTTCAAGCGCGACAAACATGAAAACCTCCTGACGCGTCTCTCCTCCCGCGTCATGTGGTCAGATTGTCTTACCAATTATCATTCGTCAAGTGGGCTCCTCACAGAAACTTGTTCAGGCCGGCATCGGAACGTTGTAGGTCCCGGACAGCTCCAGAAACGCGGCTCTTGTTACCGGATCGAGCTCGACGCCATGAGCATCGCGATGGCGTGCGACCTTCCATTCGCGGTCGCCAGGCGCCATGACGGATGCGCCGGCACGGGCAGGCGATGTCCGCAGCGTTTCAACATAGCGTTTTATGCCGGCCTCGAAGGTTGGTCTGTCGACGAAGGCTTCGGGCTGGATGGCCATGACGAAAGCCCCAAGCAGGCGCGGAGTCTCCATATCCTCACCCATCATCGAGGGGATGTCGAAGCTTAGACGCATGCCGGTGAGCACTGCGCTGAAGATTTCCGCGATACCGGCAAGGCCGGCACCCTTGAAACCGAAGGCGTCACCCAGTGGGGCGAGCATTTCGGTCAGATGCGGGTCCGTCGTGTTGATGCCGGCTTCGTCAGACGCGACGCCCTCGGGCAGCCTTGTCCCGGTACTGCGATAAAGCAGGACACGATTGAATGGGACGGCGCTGGTCGCCATGTCGAGGAACCACGGATCTTCACCGGCAATCGGGACAGCCATCGAAATCGGGTTGGTGCCGTGGAAGCGCGAGGCACCATCGTGCAGCCGGACAAAACTGTCGGAGTTGCAGAAAGACAGGCCGATCATACCATGTCTGGCGGCCTCGACCGAATAGGCGCCTGCCGCGCCGAAATGCGAATTGTTGCGGACGCCGACGGCGCCGATGCCGAATTTTCCGGCGAGATCGATTGCCCGCGCCATGGCGGCATAGGCAGGAACGGCGCCTTGGGCATGGTCGCCGTCCAGCGTTTCCACCGCGCCGAAACCAGCGACTTTGCGGATGTCAGGGTTCTTGTTCAGACGGCCGCCTTCGAGAGCCTTGATGTAGTGGGCAAGCAGGCGGACGCCGTGGCTGTCCACGCCGCAGCGCGTGGCGTGCATGAGGGCGCGCGTCGTCGCGTCAGCCGTCGCATCGTTGGCACCGCAAGCGGACAGGACCTGACGGCAAAAGCGGTCGAGATCCGAAAGCGAGACTGTCTGATGAACAGCATCCATGGCATTTCCTCGAAATTATTGTCTTTTGTGTACACTAGACATTCTTGCTTGCGAATGTAAATGAATGAAAGACGGTCGGTTGCGATTTTCGCCAGGACGGCATCATGGGGACGGTGAAATGACGGAGGGGCCGAGTGATGCCGTATCGGGGCGTTCGCCCAAACTCTACCAGCGAGCTCTTGCGGTGGTCGCGTCGGAAATCCGCTCCGGTGGGTGGCATGACGCCGCAAGGCTGAACGAGACCGCCATTGCGAAAAGGTTCGGCATCAGCCGGGCGCCGGCACGACAGGCCCTGTCGGAACTGGAGGCGCTGGGGCTTGTCCGTAAATCCGAGGGGCGAGGATATCAGGTTGTTGCAGGGGGTGGATCTACCAGCCAAAACGTTGGCGACGCGGTCGATACTTCCGGCCCGGACGACATGCAGCTTCATTTTCTGGCGAGCTGGGAGCTGATCTACCGGCAGGTGGAGATGGAGATCGTCTCCCGAACATCGATCGCCAGCTGGCGCATCAACGAGGTGGCGCTGGCGAAAGCTTTCGGGGTGAGCCGTACGGTTGCCCGCGAGGTTGTGGCGAGACTGCAGCAGCGCGGCATCGTCAGCAAGGATGATGCCGGTCGCTGGCATGTGCCGGCACTGACCGCAAGGCATGTGAACCAGCTCTACGAATTGCGATGGACGCTTGAGCCGCTGGCGCTGCAGCAGGCCTTTCCGCATTTGCCGGATGAGGTGCTGCCGGCCCTGTTTATCGATCTGCAGCACGCGATCAACGCGGGAGATGCGGCGGATGGCGCGATGCTGGACGCGGTCGAGCTGCAGCTTCACGGCCAGTTGCTCGGCTACTGCGACAATGCTCCGCTAATGCAGGCAATCAGCCTGCCGCAGGCCGTTCTGGTCGCGCATCACAGACTCTACCAGCCCAAGACGCCGCCGATCACCGACGAGCCGTTCCTGCTGGAACATGTCGAGGTTTTCGAGCGGCTGATGGCGGGCCGGGTCGCGGATGCCGGTGCGGCGCTTGCCAATCATCTGAAAATCTCGCGGGAGCGCGCCATGCTGCGCATTGCCAATGCCGCGCGCGGCCGGTCATTGCCGAATGTGGCCTATCTGGAGCGCCTGCGAGACGTCGAATTCAGTTTGTGATCATGATCATCGGGAGGAGCCGACATTGAAGATCAAGTCCCTGGAACCATTCATCCTTCATCTGCCGCTGACATCGGCGTCGATTTCGGATTCGACCCACAGCATCACCCATTGGGGCGTGGTCGGGGTGGCGATCACCACGACGGATGGGCTGACCGGCTACGGTTTTACCGGCACCCATGCGCATCTGGCATCCGACCGGCTGATCACGGCCTGCATTCGCGACTGCTATGCGCCGCTTCTGATCGGTGAGGATGCCAATGATCATCAACGGCTCTGGACCAAGCTTGCGCGTTATCCGTCGCTGCAATGGGTCGGCCGTGCGGGGATCACGCATCTGGCGCTTGCTGCCGTCGATGTGGCGATCTGGGACCTGAAGGCGAAGAAGGCGGGACTGCCGCTCTGGGCTTATCTCGGTGGCGCAAGGACCGACGCGCTTGAGGCCTATAATACCGATATCGGCTGGCTGTCATTCTCGCTGGACGATCTTCTGTCGGGTTCTGCGCGTGCGGTCGAAGAGGATGGATTTACCCGGATCAAGCTGAAGGTCGGCCACGACGATCCGAATGTCGATGTCCGCAGGCTTGCGGCCGTGCGCAAACGGCTGGGGCCGGATATCCGCATCGCGATCGACGGCAATGGCAAATGGGACCTGCCGACCTGCCTGCGCTTCTGCGAGCGGGCGCGCGATCTCGATATCTACTGGTTCGAAGAGCCGATGTGGTATGACGACGTGGAGAGCCATCGTCTGCTGGCGCGGTCCTCGACCATTCCGGTGGCGCTCGGCGAGCAGCTTTATACGGTCGATGCATTTCGCAGCTTCATCAATGCCGGAGCGGTTGCCTATGTGCAGCCCGACGTGACGCGGCTTGGCGGGATTACCGAATATATCCAGGTGGCCGATCTGGCGCTGGCGAACCGGCTGCCTGTCGTGCCGCATGCGGGTGAGATGAGCCAGGTGCATGTGCATCTGAGCTACTGGCATCCGGCATCGACCATTCTCGAATATATCCCCTGGATCAAGGATCATTTCGAAGAACCGGCGGATGTCGTGGGCGGGGTCTACAAACGGCCTGAAAAGCCGGGTGCCGGAACGACGGTGCTGGCCGACAGTTTTGCGCGGTTCGGCAAAAGTCTTGGCTGACAGCCGGTGGTAAAAACAGATCTGCCGCCCGGAGGCGGCAGATTGGGGTGGGGGATCTCACCCCATCCAAGCCTTGGGAGGCTTATTCGGCGGGCTGCAGGTTGCCCGGCACGGTGACGTTGGAGCCCTTGGCGAGGGCGGCGTCCAGCATCTCCTTGTCGAGTTCGCCTTCCCAGCGTGCAACGACGATGGTGGCAACCGCATTGCCGACGAGGTTGGTCAGCGCGCGGCATTCCGACATGAAGCGGTCGATGCCGAGGATAAGCGCCATGCCTGCGACCGGAACGGACGGAACGACCGAGAGCGTTGCAGCAAGCGTAATAAAGCCTGCGCCGGTAATGCCTGCAGCACCCTTGGAAGAGAGCATTGCCACGAGCAGAAGCAGGATCTGGTCCATGAGCGAAAGGTCGATGCCGGTAGCCTGGGCAATGAACAGCGCCGCCATCGTCATGTAGATGTTGGTGCCGTCGAGGTTGAAGGAATAACCGGTCGGGATGACCAGTCCCACAACCGAGCGCTTGCAGCCGGCACGTTCCATCTTCTGCATCAGGTTCGGCAGGGCAGCTTCCGAGGAGGAGGTGCCGAGCACGAGAAGCAGTTCTTCCTTGATGTAACGCAGCAGGGCGAAGATCGAGAAGCCGTTATATTTCGCCACCGCGCCGAGGATCACGACGACGAACAGGATCGCGGTGATGTAGAACGACAGGATAAGGAAGGCGAGGTTGGCAACCGAACCGATGCCGTATTTACCGATGGTGAAGGCCATGGCGCCGAAAGCGCCGATCGGGGCGGCCTTCATCAGGATTGCGACGAGGCGGAACATCGGGGCGGTGAGCGCAGTCAGGAAGTCGTAGACCGGCTTGCCCTTTTCGCCGACCATGCCGAGCGCGATGCCGAACAGGACGGAGAAGAACAGCACCTGCAGGATATCACCCTGCGAGAAGGCGCCGACGATCGTGTCCGGGATGATGTTCATCAGGAAGCCGGTGATCGTCGTCTCATGCGCCTTGGTGGCGTAGGCGGCGACTGCCTTGCCGTCGAGCGTTGCCGGATCGATGTTCATGCCGGCACCCGGCTGCAGCAGGTTGCCGACAATGAGGCCGACGATCAGGGCCAGCGTCGAGAAGGTCAGGAAGTAGAGCATCGCCTTGCCGGCAACGCGTCCAACCTTCTTGAGATCCGACATGCCGGCAATACCGGTGGCGACAGTCAGGAAGATCACCGGTGCGATGATCATCTTGACGAGCTTGATGAACGCGTCGCCGAGCGGCTTCAGGCTGGCGCCGAAATCAGGCCAGAAATGGCCGATCAGCATGCCGATGACGATAGCGGTCAGTACCTGAACATAAAGCTGGCGGTACAGCGGCAGCGGGGCACGCGGCTGCGTGGAATCGGGTATTGCAATCATTTTGTCCTCCATCGCACCACAACCAACCAGCTGGCTCTTCCCGAGCGCATTGATGTCGGAAGCAAGGCAGCAAGAGGTGTGCCAGTTTGCCGCCTGTGGCATAACGTCTTGATTGCAATCAATTAAATTGTGTTTCGCCATTTGTTGGTTGAGATTTGAGCGGATTTCCGCACGGTCATATTTGTATTGTGTGCGGATTTATGCTCAATTGCGCCCATGTCTACGCCTCAGATAGCCGAGCGCCTGCCGGCAACGCGCCGCACCTGGATTGTTTTCTGCCTGGTGGCCCTTGTCGCCTGTGCCGCGGTTTTTTACGTTGCGGGTGTTTATGGACGTGCGACGGCACTTGCCGGACTGTCTTTGCAGGGCCGGACGGAGGCGAGTCTGAAAGTGGCGCTGTTGCAGGCCGTACTCGAGCGGCCGCGCGCACTGCCCCTGCTCCTGGCGCAGGACCGCGATGTGGTCGACACGCTATCTTCCAACGATCCTGCTGCCAGGATTACCCTCAGCCGCAAGCTTGAAGAGCTGATCGCGCCTACCAAGGCGGCGGTGATCTATGTCGTCGCAGCGGATGGTATCGCGGTTTCGGCCAGCAACTGGCGCGAGGAAAAGAGTTTTGTCGGCAACGACTATACATTCCGCAGCTATTTCTCCCGCGGCATGCAGGAGGGGGGAGCGGAACATTTTGCACTCGGTTCCGTCAGCAACCGGCCGGGTCTATATATTTCATACAGGGTAGGTTCGCCAGAAAAGCCGTTGGGCGTCGTCGTCGCCAAGATGGAATTCGATCAGCTGGAGGCCGATTGGGGCGATACGCAGCGACCGTCTTTCGTCACCGACAACAATCATGCCGTGCTGATTACGACCATACCCTCCTGGCGTTTCATGACGACGAAGCCACTTCCGCAATCGAGCCTCTCGTCCATTCGCGAAAGCCTGCAGTTCGGGGATGCACCGCTTCTCCCCCTGCCGATGACGCGGCTGGAAACCCTGGCGCCGGATGCGGACATCATACGGGTTCTTCTGCCGGGAGGCGGGCAGATCCGCTATTTGCAGATCTCTGTCCCCGTTGCCTCGACTGGCTGGCATTTCCAATATCTCCTGCCGATCGACGGAGCCGTTGCTGCGGATATGCGTGAATTCCGGCTGATTGCTGCGCTGGGGCTCCTGGTCTTACTTGCCGTGACGGCGGTCTGGATCCGTCGCCGGCAGATGGCGCAGGCGCAGATCATCGGTGCATTGGCTGCGCGCGAAGAGCTTGAACGGCGTGTCGATGAGCGGACGCGCGACCTCAGCCTGACGCGTGACAATCTGCAGGCGGAAATTTCCAACCGAAAATCGACAGAGGTAAAGCTACAGGCGGTGCAACAGGATCTGGTGCAGGCTAATCGTCTTGCAATCCTTGGGCAGGTTGCCGCCGGTGTCGCGCATGAAATCAACCAGCCGGTGGCCACCATTCGGGCTTATGCCGATAATTCCAAGATTTTTCTCGAGCGGCAGCAGATACAGCCGGTGAAGGAAAATCTGGATCTTATCGCCTCTCTCACGGAGCGGATCGGCGCGATTACCGATGACCTGAAGGCGCTGGCGCGGCGCGGTCGCACGGCAGCCGAGCCGGTTTTGCTGGCAGAGGTGCTTGAAGGTGCAGTGCTGCTGCTGCAGAGCCGGTTCACGGGGTCGCTTGACATGCTGACTATCGAACCGATTGCGGCCGATCTGGAAGTGATGGGAAGCCGGTTGAGGCTGGAGCAGATCTTCATCAATCTTCTGCAGAACGCGCTTGAAGCGGTGGAGGGACGCGAGAGGGGGCGGGTTACCGTTTCGACGGTGGCGACGGATGAGAAGGTATCCGTCGGCGTGGCGGATAATGGTCCGGGAATCGCTTCCGGCATTCTCGCCGAACTGTTCCAGCCGTTCAATTCTTCCAAGGAAAAGGGGCTGGGACTTGGGCTGGTCATCTGCAAGGACATCGTGGCGGACTACGGCGGTCAGCTTGATGTAGAGACGGGTGAGACCGGGACCCGATTTACCGTTCATCTGAAAAGAGCCTGAACATGACCGAAGCCGTTCCCGTTTTTCTTATCGATGACGACAAGGATCTGTTGAAGGCGACCGCCCAGACTTTGAGCCTTGCCGGTTTCGATGTCCGCTCGTTTTCGACGGGCATCGAGGCTCTGTCGCAACTCGGCGACGGCTTTCCCGGCGTGGTCGTCTCGGATATCCGCATGCCGGGGCTGGACGGATTGCAGCTTTTCGACCGGATCGCGGGCTTCGATCGTGAATTGCCGGTCATTCTGATGACCGGCCACGGCGACATACCAATGGCGGTGAAGGCTATCCAAAATGGCGTATATGACTTCATCGCCAAGCCGTTTGCGACCGAGCGGCTGATCCAATGTGTCCGGCATGCCGCGGAAAAGCGGAGCCTCGTGATGGAAAATCGGCGGCTGCGCGCTGCCGGTGCCGAAGCTGACGACGGTTTGCCGCTGATCGGCCAGACGTCTGTCATGGAGCGGTTGCGTCATATGCTTCGCCAGATCGCCGATACCGATGTCGATGTGCTGGTGACGGGAGAAACGGGCAGCGGCAAGGAAGTGGTCGCGAGCATGCTCCATTCATGGAGCCGGCGATCGACCGGCAATTTCGTTGCGCTGAATTGTGGTGCTCTTCCCGAACAGGTGATCGAGAGTGAGCTTTTCGGTCATGAAGCAGGGGCATTTACCGGGGCACAGAAGAAGCGGGTCGGCCGGATCGAGCATTCGAGCGGCGGTACGCTGTTTCTCGACGAGATCGAGAGCATGCCGCTTTCCGCCCAGGTGCAGATGTTGCGGGTCCTTGAAATGCGCGAGGTCACACCGCTTGGCACGAACGAGGTGCGCCCGGTGGATTTGCGCGTCGTGGCAGCCTCGAAGGTCGATCTCGGTCACCCTGACCAAAGGGCGGTCTTTCGCGAGGATCTTTATTACCGGCTGAATGTGGTGACGTTGACGATCCCACCACTCAGGGAACGGCGCGAAGACATTCCGCTCCTGTTCAACTACTTCACCAGAAAGGCCGGGCAGCGTTTCGGTCGCGAGGTTTCGGACCTGCCGCGCCAGGTGGTCGAGCATCTGCGGGATCATCCGTGGCCCGGTAATGTCCGCGAGCTTTCCCATTACGCTGAGCGATTCGTGCTCGGTCTTGAACCGTCTGCACCGCTGTCGGCGCCACTGGCCAAGGGCGAAGATGGTGCGGGCCTGCCAGAGCGGGTGGAGCGTTTCGAGGCTGATATCATTCGCGAAACGCTAACCGAGTTCGGCGGTGACGTTCAACAGACGATCACAGCGCTCGGCATCCCGCGCAAGACATTTTATGACAAGCTTCAACGTCATGGAATCGTTCGAAGCGACTACGCGGAACGCCGCTGAAAGCCCTGTATTTGTGAGGTTTCTACCGCTCCGCCTCGCGGGTTGATGGTGTGGTCCAATCTTCGTTCGCTCTAAAATGATGCGGAAAAGACCGGTCTCGGAAACACCTGGTTAAGGTTTTCTTTTTATTAACAGGGACCGGTGTGATCACGTTGTTTGATGGTTTCGCGTACATGCATTTTCCGCCTTCCCGCAAAGACATTTCCCCAGTCGAAGACGCCAATTGGAGTGACGAACAAGAGTTCGTGGCCGCCAATGACGCGGAGCAGCCTCTGCCGTTGCCGGAGCCGATACCGGCGGTCGAGCTGGATCCGGAAAAGCTTCCGACATGGCAGCGCGCTTTCATACTGGCGCCCAATGTGCGCTTTACCCGCACGCCCGGCCGCGGCCCTGCCAAGCAGGACGTCGTTACCGTCGAGGAGACCGGTCATACTGAGAGCGCGGCTCCAGCACAGGCGCGGCAACCAATCGCCATCTCCATGCCCGCGGGCCAGTCGGCTCCACATCATGCAAATACAGGTTCCCAAGTGACTAATCTCCAGCGCCGCATCGGCCAGGCATTCGCGCCATCCGCGCCTGCTGTTCCCGTTTCGCAGCCGATCGAGGCAGCCATGCAGCGGGTCGTCGAACAGCCGATCTATCGTCAGCCTGTCGCGGCTGCTCCTATGCCCGCGCAGCCGGAAAGCACGCCTGCGCAAAATGCACCCACTCGCCGCGTAACGTCGATCCCGGATCATTTGATCTGGGAAATGATGAGCCTTGGTGCTTCGGAGAATATCGAGCAGAAAGCTCCGTCACGAGAATTGGCTGCGCCTCAGGTCGCGCAGAAGCCTGTTCCTGCGGCGCTGAAGCCGACCGTTACCCGTTTCGTGCCGCCGGCACCGGTGCATATTCCTGTTTCGGCCGTTGTTGAGGCCGCACCGGTCATTGCTCCCGTCGTTCACGAAGCGCCGTCTGCGATCGATCTTTATCGCCAGATCGCGATCAGACAGGTTGCGCCTTCTCCGTTCGCCGCAGAGCCGCGGTCTGTGCCGTTTATAGAGCCCGCCGCTTATGCCACGCCGATCGAAGTGGTCGCTGAACAGCCAGTGCTGGTGGCGGAACCGGTCGAAATTCAGCCCGCCGCGCCGGTTGCCGTTCGCAAGCCGCGTGTGCTGCAATTTACTGAAGACTACACCTTCCCGGATATCGATCTCCTGCAGGTCGCCGAACCGCGCGAAGAGCAGACGATGAGCCAGGAGGCGCTGGAACAGAGCGCCGGACTGCTGGAAAGCATTCTCGAGGATTTCGGCGTCAAGGGCGAGATTATCGACGTTCGTCCCGGCCCGGTCGTTACGCTTTACGAATTTGCCCCGGCTCCGGGTGTAAAATCCTCGCGCGTCATGAACCTGTCGGACGATATCGCCCGTTCGATGTCCGCTCTGTCCGCCCGCGTCGCCGTAATCCCCGGCCGCAACGTCATCGGCATCGAATTGCCGAATGTCGAACGCGAGACCGTTTATCTGCGTGAACTGGTCGAGAGCAATTCCTATATCGGCACCGATTACCGCTTGCCGCTTTGCCTCGGCAAGACGATCGGCGGTGAGCCGGTTATCGCCGAACTCGCCAAGATGCCCCATCTTCTGGTTGCCGGAACGACCGGTTCGGGCAAGTCGGTTGCGATCAACACGATGATCCTGTCGCTGCTCTACCATCTTCGCCCCGAAGAATGCCGGTTGATCATGGTCGACCCGAAGATGCTGGAACTCTCCGTTTATGACGGCATTCCGCATCTGCTGACGCCGGTGGTTACCGATCCGAAGAAGGCCGTTCTGGCGCTGAAATGGGCCGTGCGCGAGATGGAAGAGCGTTATCGCAAGATGTCGCGCCTCAACGTTCGCAATATCGATGGCTTTAATGCCCGCGTCGCCGAAGCCCGTAACAAGGGCGAGACGATCATGATCAGCGTGCCGGTCGGTTTCGACCGCTCGACCGGCGAGCAGGTGTTCGAGGAACAGGCTCTCGACCTGACGGCGCTGCCTTATATTGTGGTCATCGTCGACGAGATGGCCGATCTGATGATGGTCGCCGGCAAGGAAATCGAAGGCGCTATCCAGCGTCTGGCACAGATGGCACGTGCCGCGGGCATCCACCTGATCATGGCGACCCAGCGTCCGTCCGTCGATGTCATTACCGGCACGATCAAGGCGAACTTCCCGACCCGTATCTCCTTCCAGGTGACGTCGAAGATCGACAGCCGCACGATCCTCGGCGAGCAGGGTGCCGAACATCTTCTCGGTCAGGGCGACATGCTGCACATGAAGGGTGGCGGGCGGATTGCCCGTGTCCACGGCCCGTTCGTCTCCGATTACGAAGTCGAGAAGGTCGTCGCGCATCTGAAGACGCAAGGTCAGCCCTCTTATCTCGGCAGCGTGACCGAGGACGAAGAAGAAGACGACATCGAACAGGACGAGGACGCAGCCGTCTTCGACCAGACTTCGATGGGCGCGGAAGACAATGGCGACGATCTCTATGAGCGTGCCGTCAAGATCGTGCAGCGCGACAAGAAGTGCTCGACCTCCTACATCCAGCGTCGCCTGTCGATCGGCTATAACCGTGCCGCATCGCTGGTGGAGCGGATGGAAAAGGAAGGTCTCGTCGGTGCCCCGAACCATGTCGGCAAGCGCGAGATCCTCGGGCCGCAGCAGGTTCAGCCGCGAACCAGTGAAGAGTGAGATCTATCGGAGAGCCGTCTAGGCGGCTTTCCACTTCGTCAGCGATCGTTCCAGCATCGACAGAATATCGAAGACGAGGATTGCAAGGGCGGCGACGAGAAGCGCGCCCTGCAGGATGAAGGCGAGGTTGTTCGACTGCAGTCCTGCGATGATGACTTCACCGAGTGTCTTTGCCGCCACGGTGGAGCCAATCGTGGCGGTGCCGAAACCGATGACGGTCGAAATCTTGATGCCGCCGACGATCATCGGCAGGCTGAGCGGCAGTTCTATCTGGCGGAAAATCTGAGAGCGTGTCATTCCATTGCCTTTGGCGGCATCGATGATGTTCCGCGGCACGGTCGTCAGCGCCGTCATCGTGTTCTCGAAAATCGGCAGAAGGGCGTAGAGAAACAGCGCGACCAGCGTCGGTCCATTGCCGAAGCCCATGGCCGGGACGGCCAGTGCCAGCACGGCGACCGGAGGAAAGGTCTGGCCGATATTCACTATCGCTCGGGCAAGCGGCAGGAATTCGGCGCCGAAGGGGCGGGTGACGAGGATCGCCAGTGCGACGGCAATCACGGTGGCAAGCAGAGTTGCGAAGAACACCATGCGCACATGTAGCAGCGTCAGAGCGGCAAGATCGCCCTGATTGTAGATTGCCGGTGCATTGGCCTGAACCAGGGGCTTGAAGGCGAAGTCGAAACTCTCCGGTGAGGCGAGAAAGCCAACCAGTAGGAAGAGAAGAATGATGCGGGGTGCAAGGCGAACAAGGCTCATTGCGGCCTGGCCGCCTGGCGCAAAAGTGTCTGCAACCGTACGCGACCGAGCGGCTTGCCGTCATCCGAGACGACGGGAAGCGTATCCGCGCCGCTCCACATCAGGGCAGCCAGGGCATCCTGTCGTGTTCGGTTCTCCTCGATCGGCTCTCCGTCGGCCTCTCCTGGTTCGATTATTCCAGCCAAGGTGTCGAGCGACAGAAGCCGGAACGGACGGTCGAATGTACCAACCAGTCCTTCGACAAAGGATGTTGCAGGTGCCTTCAGGAGATCGATGGGGCGGCCATATTGCAGGAGCCTGCCCTTGTCCATCACCGCAATCGTGTCGCCAAGATGGAAAGCCTCGTTGATATCGTGGGTGACGATGACGATTGTCGTGCCGAACCGCTTCTGGATCGCCAGAAGCTCGTCCTGCGCCTTGCTGCGCAGAACCGGGTCCAGCGCGCCAAAGGGTTCGTCCATCAGCAGGATTTTCGGTTCGGCCGCAAGCGCGCGGGCGACGCCGACACGTTGCTGCTGGCCACCGGAAAGCTGGTGCGGATAGCGGTTTGCAAAAGCTGCGGGATCGAGCTGGAAGAGATCGAGCAGTTCGGCAACCCGCGCGTCGATCCGCGATTTCTCCCACTTGAGCAGGCGCGGCACGGTTGCGATGTTTTCGGCGACAGTACGGTGGGGAAACAGGCCATGGCCCTGGATCGCATAACCGATACGCCGCCGCAGTTCGTGGCCGGGAATGTTGCGCGTGTCTTCCCCGCCGATCAGGATCGTGCCCTCGTCCTGCGAAACGAGCTGATTGATCATCCGCAGAAGTGTCGTCTTGCCTGAACCGGATGTGCCAACCAGTACGGCAATCGTGCCCTCGGGGACCGCGAACGAGACGCTGTCGACCACGGCCTTGCCGCCATAACGCTTGGTGACGGACTGGATATCGATCATGTGGCGCGGACCTCGCTGCCGGGTGCTCTGCTGAAATCCACCAGCGCATCGAGGACGATGGCGGCGACGAATGACATGGCGACGGTCGGCAATGCGCCGAGCAGAACGAGGTCCATCGCCGACTGACCTAGCCCCTGGAAGACGAAGACCCCCATGCCGCCGCCGCCGATCAGCGCCGCAATCGTCGCCATGCCAATATTCTGGATCAGGACGATGCGGATTGCTGCAAGCAGGCTCGGGAAGGTCAAGGGGAACTCGATCGAGACGAGCCGCTGAAAGTCGGTCATGCCGGCGCCGCGTGCGGCATCATTGGCCTCGCGCGGCACGTTTTCGAGACCGGCGACCGTGTTGGCGACGACCGGCAGGAGCGAATAAAGCACGAGTGCGACGAAGGCGGGTGCTGTCCCTATGCCGGAAATGCCGATTGCGGCGGCTCCGGGTATGTGCGCGGCCACCCAGCCGAGCGGCAGGATCAAAAGGCCGAAGAGGGCAATCGAGGGGATGGTCTGCAGGATATTGAGCGTGTTGAGTGCCGCCGCCCGCAGCCATGATATGCGATGGGAGATGACGCCGAGCGGCAGACCGATCAGGAAGGCGACCAGCATGGAGCCGAGCGCCAGCATCGCATGACGCGACATCTCGGCCCAGAATGCATCCGAGCGGTTCACATATTCCTTCATCACCGAGATATCGGCGAGGATGCCGGATGCGAATATGCCGCCGATCACAGTCGCCGCGATGACCAGCAGCAGCAGTCGTGCAGCCGGTGAAAGCCTGAGCCTGGCGACGACGTCGATGAAGGCGAGCGAGAGGCTGAACAGAAGCAGCCAGAAGCCCGAGCCGGGCGATACCCGGGCATAGGTATTGCCTGGTGGAAGTCCGGCATGCGCCGCTCCTCCGAGAGCCAGAATGGCGGCAAGCAGTCCGGCCGTCGCGATTGCCAGCCGCGCGAGAGGCGGCAGGCGAATGAGAAGACAGACGGCCACGATCACCATGGCTGCGACCAGCGCGATGCCGGAGACGGACGGCAGCCCCTCGATCAGCGAGCGTCCCTGTCCCTGCAGGATACGGTTCGGCTTGACCACGATGAAGGGGAGCGCAAAGGTCGCAACCAGGATGAGGGCGCCCATCAGCACGCCCGTCTTTTCCAGCCCTCTGAGCAAGCCGCTGCCCTTTCTCTCGGTGTTAAAGCTATGCGGGACTTACTTGAGGAAGCCGTTTTTCTTCAAAAAGTCCTCGGCGACGGTCTTGGCCGGCTCGCCGCCCACCTGAACGCGGCCGTTCAAATCCTGAAGGGTCACGAGATCCAGTTTCTCGAAGACGGGCTTCAGCAACTCGGCAATCTTCGGGTTCTTTTCGAGCGTTGCCTGACGGATGATCGGGGCCGGTTGATAGACCGGCTGAACCTTCTTGTCGTCATCGAGCACCACGAGGCCGGAAGGCGCGATGCCGCCATCCGTGCCGTAGACCATGGCCGCATTGGCGCCATTCGTCTGGTTGGCTGCTGCTGCGATCGTTGCTGCCGTGTCGCCACCCGAAAGCGTGATCAGCTGCTCGGGCTTGAGCTTGAAGCCGTAGGTCGTCTGGAAAGCAGGAAGGGCGGCTGCCGAATTCACGAATTCGGCCGATGCGGCAAGAACGATATCGCCGCCGCCGGCGATGAACTTGCCGAAATCCGAGAGCGTTTTGAGCTTGTTTTCATCCGCAGCATCCTGACGCACGGCGATGCCCCAGGTATTGTTGGCGGGTGAGGGTGTCAGCCAGACAATCTTGTTTGCGTCGAGATCGAGCTTCTTCACCGTGTCATAGGCTTGTACCGGATCTTTCCATGCCGGATCATCGGCTTTTTCGAAGAAGAAGGCGCCGTTGCCGGTATATTCCGGATAGATGTCGATCTCGCCGGCCGTAATCGCCTTGCGCAGAACCGGCGTCGCACCGAGCTGGATGCGGTCGGTCGCCTCGATATTGTTGGCCTTCAGCACCGACAGGATGATGTTGCCGAGCACGCCGCCCTCGGTGTCGATCTTCGACGAGACGACGACCTGTGCCGATGCCGCCGTGGCGGAGAGGGACAAGGCGAGTATAAAGCCCGCAAACTTAGTGGTGAGCGACATCGGAGCTTCCCTGGTTTCCTGGAACCGGCCGCAATGCCGGCGCGTTTGATGAAGTGGTTCGCAGGAAAGCTAGAGCGCCGGTCAAAAGTGTCGAGGACGATTCCACTAACGAATGCCCGGAAGTAGAAAAACCTTCGTTTTTTTTTATCGAGTTAAGGCGAAAAGGAGGGTGTTGGAACGTTGTTTGTCGAAATCCGTCACAATGTCGGCACTCAGGTCGCCGTTAACTTGACATGAGGTGGCTCCGGCATAATGTCGCACCTGGTTCGTTCTATTAGAATGGAGAAAAGTTCACAATGAATATGGACCTCTCGAGGCGCAGCTTTTTGAAGCTCACCGGGGCAGGGGTTGCGGCGACTTCCATGGGCGCGTTGGGTTTTAGCGAAGCTGAAGCTGCCGAGATCGCTCATGTGCGGCCATTCAAGCTGGCCACAACCACGGAAACCCGCCAGACCTGTCCTTACTGTTCCGTCGCTTGCGGCATCATCATCTATTCCAAGGGTGATGTGCGCAAGGGTGACAATGCGGAAGTTATGCACATCGAAGGCGATGTCGACCACCCCACCAATCGCGGGACGCTCTGTCCCAAGGGGGCGGCGCTAAAGGACTTTGTAAAGTCCCCGACTCGCCTCCTCTACCCGATGCATCGCAAGCCCGGTTCGGACAAATTCGAACGCATGTCCTGGGACGAAGCTCTCGACCGCATCGCGCGGCTGATGAAGGACGACCGCGACGCCAACTTTCTCGCCAAGAACGAGAAGGGACTGGATGTCAATCGCTGGACGACGACGGGTATGCTCGCAGCGTCGGCCACCTCCAACGAAACGGCTTGGGCAACTTTCAAGTTCGCCAAGTCCATAGGTATAGTCGGTTTCGATAATCAGGCACGCGTCTGACACGGCCCCACGGTGTCCAGTTTGGGCCCAACTTTTGGCCGTGGTTCAATGACGAATGCTTGGACCGACATCAAGAATACCGACCTCGTCGTCGTCATGGGCGGCAACGCGGCGGAAGCGCATCCCTGTGGATTTAAATGGGTGACGGAAGCAAAGGCCCATCGCGGCGCCAAGCTGATCGTCGTTGACCCGCGCTATACCCGTACGGCCTCCGTATCGGATTATTATGCGCCGATCCGCCAGGGTTCCGACATCGCCTTCCTCAATGGTGTGATGAAATATTGCATCGATAACGGCAAGGTGCAGTGGGAATACATGAAGGCGTTCACCAACGCCTCGTTCATCGTGAAAGACGGTTTCGGCTACAAGGATGGCCTGTTTACCGGCTATGACGAAGAAAAGCGCGACTACGACAAATCCACCTGGGATTATGTCATGGGCGATGACGGCTTTGCCGTGACCGACCCGACGCTTGAGCATCCCCGTTGCGTCTGGAACCTCTTGAAGGAGCATCTCGCCCCTTACACGCCGGAACTGGTCGAACAGGTCTGCGGCACGCCGAAGGAGAAATTCCTGAAGGTTGCCGAGATGATCTCGGAATGCTCTAAACCGACCAAGACAATGACGTCGATGTATGCGCTAGGCTGGACCCAGCATTCCAAGGGTTCGCAGAACATCCGCGCCATGGCGATGCTGCAGCTGATCCTTGGCAATATCGGTGTACGCGGTGGCGGCATGAACGCGCTTCGTGGCCACTCGAATATCCAGGGTCTGACGGACCTCGGCCTGATGTCCCATCTCCTCACCGGTTATCTGACGATGCCGACTGAGAAGGACACCGACTTCGAGACCTACATGTCGACGCGCCAGTTCAAGCCGCTTCGTCCGGGGCAGACCAGCTATTGGCAGAACTACAAGAAGTTCATGGTCTCGTTCCAGAAGGCCATGTGGGGCGACGCTGCGACGGCCGAAAATGGCTGGGCGTTCAACTACATACCGAAACTCGACGTTCCGGCATACGATGTCCTTCGCATGTTCGAACTGATGAACAGCGGCAAGGTCAACGGCTATATCTGCCAGGGTTTCAACCCGATCCTCGCCTTCCCCAACCGGGCCAAGATCACGTCTTCTCTGTCGAAGCTGAAGTTCATGGTCACCATGGACCCGCTGGAAACCGAGACCTCACGGTTCTGGGAAAACCACGGCGACTTCAACGACGTGGACACCGCATCCATCAACACCGAAGTGTTCCAGCTGCCTTCGACCTGCTTTGCCGAGGAAGACGGATCGCTCACCAATTCGGGCCGCTGGCTGCAGTGGCACTGGCAGGCAAGCTCGCCTCCGGGCGAAGCCAAGCACGACAGCTGGATCATAGCCCAGATCTTCCTGCGCATGCGGGAACTGTATCGCAAGGAAGGCGGTGCTTTCCCCGATCCGATCCTCAACCTGTCTTGGGCTTACGAAGACGAGAACGAACCGACGGCGGAAGAGCTGGCGAAGGAGATCAACGGCCGCGCGCTGAGCGATCTCATGGACCCGACCGATCCGAGCAAGGTTCTGGTTGCTGCCGGCAAGCAGGTGGTCAACTTCTCGCAGCTTCGCGACGACGGCTCGACCATGGCTGGCTGCTGGATCTATTCCGGCTGCTGGAACGAGCAGGGCAATAATATGGGTCGTCGTGACAACCACGATCCGGACGATACCGGCGCCTATCTGGGCTGGACTTTCGCCTGGCCGCTGAACCGCCGCACGCTCTACAACCGTGCATCCGCGGATATTAACGGCAAGCCTTGGGATCCGACCCGCAAGCTGCTCGAATGGGATGGTTCCAAGTGGACGGGTTATGACGTTCCCGACATTTCGCCGACGGCGAAACCGCAGGATGTCGGTCCGTTCATAATGAACCAGGAAGGTGTTTCGCGTCTGTTCGCTCGCGGCATGATGCGTGACGGTCCGTTCCCGGCACACATGGAGCCGTTCGAAAGCCCGGTCGAAAACGTCTTCAATCGCAAGATGCGCGGCAACCCGGTTGCCCGCGTGTTCAAGTCGGACGCCGAACAGCTCGGTACGTCGGCGGAGTTCCCCTATGCGGCGACCTCCTACCGTCTGACCGAACATTTCCACTACTGGACGAAGCACAACCGGGTGAACTCGGCGCTTCAGCCGGAATTCTTCGTGGAAATCTCGGAAGAGCTGGCTGCGGAAAAGAAAATCGAGCATGGCGGCTGGGTCCGGGTATGGTCCAAACGTGGTTCGATCAAGGCCAAGGCCGTGGTGACGAAGCGCATCCGGCCGCTCATCTGCGACGGAAAGCCGGTGCATATCGTCGGTATTCCGCTGCACTGGGGCTTTACCGGTTCGGCGAAGAAGGGTTTCGGCCCGAATTCGCTCGCGGCCTTTGTCGGTGACGCCAATATCGAAACTCCGGAATCGAAGGCGTTCCTCGTCAATATCGAACCTTCGACCGCACCCAAGGACAAGGAGGCAAGCGTCTGATGGCCAATACCATGGACAGCCCGCGCACCGCCGTCAGCAATCCGCCGGTGCAGCCGATGGAAACCAACCTGACGCAGCGTGACCTCATCCGTCGCTCTGCCACATCCGAGCTGCCGCAACCTGAGCGGCAGCTCACTCCCGTCGCAAAGCTCATCGACGTTTCAAAATGCATCGGCTGCAAGGCCTGCCAATCGGCCTGCGTTGAGTGGAACGACACCAATCCGGCTATCGGCGAAAACGTCGGGGTCTATACGAACCCGCACGATCTTTCCGCCGACATGTTCACGCTCATGCGGTTTACCGAATGGGTGAACCCGGAGACCGACAATCTGGAATGGCTGATTCGCAAGGACGGCTGCATGCATTGTGCCGATCCGGGCTGTCTGAAGGCCTGCCCGTCGCCGGGCGCGATCGTGCAGTATTCGAACGGCATCGTCGACTTCGTGCATGAGAATTGCATCGGCTGCGGTTATTGCGTGAAGGGCTGTCCCTTCAACATTCCCCGCATCTCGAAGACGGATCACAGGGCTTACAAATGCACGCTCTGTTCCGACCGCGTTGCCGTGGGCCAAGGCCCGGCCTGCGCCAAGGCCTGTCCCACACAGGCGATCGTCTTCGGCACCAAGGAAGACATGAAGGAACATGCGGAAGGCCGCATCGCAGATCTGAAGTCGCGCGGTTATGCCAACGCCGGTCTATACGACCCACCGGGCGTCGGCGGCACGCACGTCATGTATGTGCTGCACCATAACGACAAGCCGCATATCTATGCGGACCTGCCGGACAACCCTGCCATTTCCGCCGTCGTGCAGACGTGGAAGGGTGCGACCAAATATGCCGGTCTCGCAGTGATGGGGCTTGCTGCGGCAGGCACGATCCTGCACGGCCTGTTCGCCAAGGCCAACCGCGTGTCGAAACACGAGGAACAGGAAGCGCAGGAAGCCGTTGATCACGCCGACAAGCGTGAGGAGGACGCCTGATGAGCAGTCTAGCGGATAACACCTCTGCCAACGTCGCAGCTGCCAAGGCGGGTGCCGAAGACACGATCCGACGTGGCCCGCCGGTCGAAGTCGTTCGCTACGGCATCGGCAAACGCATCAATCACTGGGTCACTGCGATCAGCCTGATCCTGCTGCTGTTGTCCGGCCTTGCCATGTTCCACCCGTCGCTGTTTTTCCTGACCGACCTCTTCGGCGGGGGGCAGATGACGCGCTGGATCCACCCGTGGATCGGCATCGTGCTTTTCATCTCCTTCTTCATCCTGTTCGCGCAGTTGTGGAAGCTGAACCTGCCCAACCGGGATGACGTGAAATGGGCCTCGCAGATCGGTGACGTGATCGGCGGACATGAGGAGCGATTGCCGGAACTCGGCAAATACAATGCCGGCCAGAAGTTCATTTTCTGGGGCATGGCGGCGCTCATTATCGTGCTGATTGCCACCGGCATCATGGCCTGGGAACAGTATTTTGGTTTGCTGACCAGCATACCGACCCAGCGTGTGGCACTTCTGGTCCACTCACTTGCCGCCGTTGCCATTATCCTGGTCTTCATCCTGCATGTCTATGCGGCGATCTGGACACGCGGCACGATCAGCGCCATGACGCGCGGAACCGTGACCGGCGGCTGGGCCTGGCGCCACCATCGCAAGTGGTTCAAGGACATGGCTGGACGCGGCAGGATCGATCCGGCAGAATAACAAGGAAGGGCGTTGCGCGCCCATGCGTGCGACGCCCCTTAGGTTTCAACGACGCATCTGTTCTTCGAGGCTGTCTGCCTTCGAAACAATGCGCGACAGGAAGCTGTGGCCGGTCGGCCCCGCGAGGTAGAATGTCCGTATCATCCCTACAGCCCGATCCATCTATGATCGGGGGCATTTCCAAGGCGCCTTTTGCCCTGATGCCGCACCCGGCCCGCTTGTTCAAGGAACGGGCTACACGCTTCGAGGTGTTGGCCGAAACCAGCAATCTCGCTCCTTATCTCAAATTTCTTGCCGGTATCGCGCGCATTCAGGCCGATCTCGTTTCCGAGCTGGCGCCTTTAGAGCCGATCGAAACCGGGCAAGCTGCGCGTGCTCGCGAAGGTGCCATGCCGCCGATCGATCGTTCAGCGATGATCCTGTCGGACGATTATCGCAAGACCGTGAGGCTTTTCCTCGATCGTGCGCAGGCTCTGGAAATGCCGGCAGCTGCGGCGGAAGCGCTGAAAGCGGTTCGTTCCGCCGATGACGATACGCTTGCCTGGATGGCAGAGAACGCGATCACTGACAGCCTGCCGGTGGAAAGCCTTGCGCATCACCTCTATGTCGCCGCCGCGACGCAGGTTCATGCGGCACGCCTTGCCGCCACGCTTGATGGCAAGGCGCTGGTACCGGTATCCGTCGGTGTCTGCCCATCCTGTGGCGGCAAACCGGCCGGATCCATGGTGATCGGCGTGCAGGGGGCGGAAGGAGCGCGTTACGCCTGCTGCTCCTGCTGCGCGACGATGTGGAACGAAGTTCGGGTGAAATGCCTCGCCTGCGGCTCGACCAAGGGTGTTGGCTATCGCGCGGTTGAAATCGATGGTGGCGAGGACTCCGTGATCAAGGCCGAAACCTGCGATAGCTGTAACAGCTGGAGCAAGATCCTCTATCAGAACAAGAACCCGACGCTGGAAGTGATTGCCGACGATGTTTCAAGCCTCGGCCTCGACATTTTGATGAAGGAAACCGATTATCGCCGTGCGGGCTTCAATCCCTTCCTGATCGGATACTGAGCCGATGCCGGGATTAGCCGATCTTCGCCATCTGCCATCCGTCGACCGGATGATGAACCTGCCTTCAATTGCGCCTCTGATCGAGCGCCATGGCCGCGGCGTGGTGACCGACGAGTTGAGGGGCGTGCTTGTCGATATCCGGGAAGCGGTGAAGGCCGGCGCCGAGGTTCCCGATGAGGCGGGTGTGCTCGCCTCGCTCATCAGCCGCCTCGGTTATCTGGAAAAGTCCAATTTGCGGCCTCTCTTCAATCTCACAGGCACGGTGCTTCATACCAATCTCGGTCGCGCGCTGCTTGCAGAAGAAGCAATCGCCGCGGCAGTCGACGCGATGCGGGATGCGGCAGCGCTCGAATTCGATCTCGATACCGGCAGGCGCGGTGAACGAGACAGCCATTTGCGCGAGCTTCTTTGCGAACTGACCGGAGCCGAGGACGCGACGATCGTCAACAACAATGCGGCGGCCGTGCTGATTTCGCTCAATGCGATCGGTGCCGGGCGTCAGGCGATCGTTTCACGCGGTGAGCTGATCGAGATCGGCGGCGCATTCCGAATGCCCGACATCATGGAGCGCGCTGGCGTTGAGCTAGTAGAAGTCGGCACGACCAACCGCACGCATCCGCGCGACTATATCAAGGCGGTCGGGCCTGAGACTGCGCTGATCCTCAAGGTTCACACTTCCAACTACCGGATCGAAGGGTTTACGGCGGAGGTCGAGGGTGCCGAGCTTGCGAGGATCGCCAGGGATCTGGGGGTTGCGCTGCTGAACGATCTCGGATCCGGCACGCTGGTCGATCTTTCTCGCTACGGGCTCGCCAAGGAGCCAACCGTGCGCGAGGCTATAGTGGAAGGCGCCGATCTCGTGACGTTTTCCGGCGACAAGCTGCTTGGCGGGCCGCAGGCGGGCTTCATCGTCGGCCGCAAGCACCTGATCGCCGAAATCAACCGCAACCCGCTGAAGCGGGCACTGCGGGTCGACAAGATCCGCATCGCAGCGCTTGCCGCAACGCTGAAACTCTATCGTGATCCGGACCGACTGGGCGAACGCCTGCCGACGCTGCGCATGCTGTCACGCAAGCAGCCGGAAATCCGGGCGCAAGCGGAGCGTCTGTTGCCACAAGTCACATCGCTGCTGCAGCGACAAGGTTACGGTGTCGAGATCTGTCCGTGCTCGAGCCAGATCGGCTCCGGGGCGCTGCCGGTCGATACTGTCCCGAGTGCCGGGTTGCGGATCACTGCCGCATCAGGCAGTGCGCTGGAAGCACTGGCATCACTGTTCCGCTCGTTGCCGCGGCCGATCCTTGGACGGTTGCAGGATGGCGCCATGGTGCTGGATCTGCGTTGCCTTACCGATGAAAATTCCTTCATCGCGAGCCTTTCCGAGGGGACCGGTCATGCGCTGGCTTGACCGGCTGCGCGGCAAGGCGGCGGAAACTGCGGCTGATACGGTTTCTGTCGAGATGGAGAGTGCTCTGGCTGCGGCCAATGCCGGCGATTACGAAACGGCGTTGGCGCTTTGGGAGCCGCTCGCTCGTGCGGGCAATGCCCGTGCCCAGAACAATATCGGGGCCTGTTTTGCCGAAGGTCTCGGTGTGACATCCGACCGGCCGCTGGCGCTGAAATGGCTGACATTGTCAGCTGAAGCCGGCGATCCTGTTGGCCAGCGTAACTGCGCGGCCTTTTACATGCAGGGTTCCGACGCAATCGGGTCTGATGCGGATCCGGCAAGGGCAGCAAAGCTTTATCGCCTTGCCGCGGAACAGGGAGATGCCCCGGCTCAGGATATGCTGAGCTGGCTTCTGCTCGAAGGCGAGATCATCCCGTCCGATCCTGCAGAGGCAAAGTCATGGGCCGAACAGGCAGCCGAAGCCGGCATCGCGGCCTCTATGACCCGCCTCGGCATGCTCTACCACAATGCGCTCGGTGTCGACCGTGATCCGGCACAGGCCGTCTACTGGTGGCGCAAGGGAGCCGCGGGTGATGATGCGGATGCGCAGGCCATGCTGGGAGCTGCCTACCATATGGGTGCAGGAATGCCGGCCGACCGCGTTGATGCACTCGCATGGCTGCTTCGTGCCCTGAATGGCGGCAGCGCTCTTGCCCAGCCGTTTCTGAACGCGGCTCGCGAAAACCTCACGTTGGCCGAGACGACGGAAGCTGAACGCCGCGCGAAACTGCCGCTCTCGGAGATTATCGCCGCGCGAGGCAAGTCATGATCATCGGAACCGCAGGCCATATCGATCACGGCAAAACGGCGCTTGTTAAGGCGCTGACCGGTACCGACGCCGACCGGCTGAAGGAAGAAAAGGCGCGCGGCATCACCATTGATCTTGGTTTTGCCTATGCCAAGTTTTCAGGCGATGCCGTCACCGGTTTTATCGACGTGCCCGGCCATGAGCGTTTCATCCACACCATGCTGGCGGGTGCAGGTGGAATTGACTACGCGCTGTTGGTGGTGGCGGCCGATGACGGGATCATGCCGCAGACCCGAGAACATCTCGCCATTCTGGACCTGCTCGGTATCGACCGTGGTATCGTTGCGCTGACCAAGGCTGATCTGGCGGATGAAGAGCGGACCGCCACGGTTTCCAATGAGATCCAGGCCCTGCTTGCCCCCACGCGCCTGAGCGGTATCGATATCCTGCCGGTCTCTGCGCTGACGGGCCAAGGTATCGAGAAGCTTAAGTCGATCCTTGCCGAGGCCGAGCGGGCAACTGTCGAGACTGCGATTGACGGCCGCTTCCGTCTTGCCATCGATCGTTCTTTCACGCTTTCGGGTGCCGGCACCGTCGTCACTGGCACGGTTCTTTCCGGTTCGGTTGCGATCGGCGATGCGGTTACCGTCTCGCCTTCGGGCCTGTCGGCCCGTATCCGCTCCATCCACGCGCAAAACCAGAAGGTCGAGCGCGGGTTTGCCGGACAACGCTGCGCGCTCAATCTCGCCGGTGAGGCGATCGCCAAGGATGCAATCCATCGCGGCGACATGGTGGTCGACCCTCTCCTGCACGCTCCGACTGACCGGATCGATGCCGAGCTCTCGGTGCTGGCGAACGAGCCCAAGGCGATCGGCCAGTGGTTTTCGGCGCGTTTTCATCATGAAAGCGTCGAGACCGGAGTGCGCATAGTGCCGCTCGAAGGGCCGGTGGCGCCGGGCACGACCGCTCGCGTGCAGCTTGTGCTCGATCGTGCGATTGCAGCAGCGGTTGGAGATCGTTTCATCCTGCGCGATGTTTCGGCTCAACGCACCATAGGTGGTGGATCTCTCATCGACCTGAGGCCGCCCGCCAGAAAACGGCGCACGCCTGAGCGGCTAGAACAGTTGGCGGCCGCGAGCAGGCCCACTGCAGCCGAACAGCTTGCCGCATTGCTGGATACCGCGCCCTACCTGGTCGATCTCGACGCATTTGCCCGCGACCGTGCGATGGCACCACCGCAATTGACGACCGTGACGGACGCAGCCGGTATCGTGTTGGTCGAAGCTGGAGGTGTCGGTTACGCCATGTCGGCCGCCCATCGCGGGGCCTTTTCCACGCAACTGATCGAACTGTTGACGACCTTCCACGCGGAAAACCCGGAGTTGCAGGGCCAAGGCCGCGAGCGGCTGCGCATGGCTATGACGCCGCGCCTTCCAGCACCTGCTTTTCTCGCCGTCATGCGTGCCGAAGCCGCGATCGGCAATATCGTGCTTGAGGGCGCGTTTCTACGCTTGCCCACCCATGTGGCGCAGTTGGGGGAGGAGGAAGAAGCACTCTATTCCGAAATTCTGCCGTATCTGACCGGTGAAAACCGTTTCCGCCCGCCGCGCGTGCGCGATCTTGTCGAACTGATCGGCGTCGAAGAGCGCGAGATACGGCGTGTGCTGAAACTTTGTGCCCGGCTCGGTCGTGTCGACCAGATCCGCCACGACCACTTCTTCACCCGCGAAACCACGGCGGAGATGGTGCGGATCGTGCGCGAGCTGGCGGCCGTGGCGGAACATGGGGAATTCGTTGCCGGATCCTTCCGGGACCGGGTCAACAACGGTAGAAAGGTCGCGATCGAAATCCTCGAGTTTTTCGATCGCCATGGTGTAACCTTGCGGCGCGGTGATCTTCGCCGTATCAACCCGCATCGGCTCGACCTGTTCGGCCTGTCCGGTCCTGATGCCGAAAATGGAAGAGAATCGTCCCCGGTGGGGCGTCCGGACTTCAAATCCGGGTGGGGCAGCGACGCTGTCTTGGGTGGGTTCGACTCCCATTCTCTTCCGCCATCAGGAGAAAGTCATGAGTAGTCCTCCCGCCGATAGCGATTTCGACGACTGGGTGATCGACACCTATGCCGAGACCGGCTCTTTCACCATGCTCTTCATTCTGGTCTCGATCAGGGAAACCAAGGTGGAACTGCTGCGCTCCGCATATCTGCATGTGGTGGGCGACGAGTTGCGCTGGCCCGACATGACGAACCTTTTTAGGGGCGCTGGTGTCAACTGGTCCGGCGCCGTGTTCTACCGTGCCGGTCGTGAGGGGCTTGTAGAAGATCCGGAGGCCAAGGCGCGTCTGGCTTCACTGGGGCGTAAGCTGGAAGAGGACCGGTCGTTGATCCGCGATGGCGAGTTTTTCAATGAAGATGGGCTTCGGCTAATGATCGAGGAAATCAAACCGCACTGATCGCAGCACACCCCTCCCATAAAAAACCACCCGCAAAGGCGGCTTTTTATGGGATCAAACGACCAGTATCAGCCCGTGATTTCCTTGGAGGAAATCGAATAGGCGAATGTCTTCGGGCTCAGGCAATCCACTTCGCCGCGCGACGTGAAGGCTGCGGGATACATGAAGAAATTCTGGCGGATTTCGTTGCCAGGCAGGGTGATGTCACGGGCTGTGTTGTAACCAATCCAGTTCATTTCCCAGTTGCCGAAAGCCTTCTGGCGGAAAGCCTGGACGGCATCGTTGTCGAGTGGCAATTTCTCCTCCAGCACAACCTTGCGGACGTCTGCCGGGTCGACCGGAACCCAGCCCTGGCCTTCAAGATAGACTTCGGCGCGACAGTGCTGTGCACCGGTAATGTCGCCGGCGCGGCCGAGTGCCTTGAATTGTTCCGATGTCGCCACGCGAACACCAAAGACGTCACGGGCAGGAAGGCCAGCGGCACGGGCAAGCGCCGTGTACAGGCTGTTGATGTCGGCGCACTTACCGCCGAAATAACCGCTTTCCAGCATGTCCTTCACATTACCGACGCCGCAGCCGGCGACATTGGCGTCGCGGAAGGTGTTCTCGACAACCCAGTCATAGATTGCGCGGGCCTTGTCCTCGTCTTTCTCACGGGCGCCGATGATCTTCATCGCCGTATCCTTGACGATGCCGTCGATCGGCGCGCTCGGCGTGGCGACGAGAGCGGCATCAAGTTCGGCCTGTGATACCGCAACGCCGTCGGCGATGCGATTGCGTGTCTGGACCATCTGGGTGAATTCGATGCTTCGTTTTCCGTCAGCCTGCCACTCGACAGAAAGAATATCAGCGCCTGATATGGCATCCTTCTTGATTGCGATCTGCTTCGAATCGGACGTCCAGTGCGGCGCAGATGCCTTCTGGTATTCGCCAGCCGACTGGGCAACAGGCAGCCACAGCTTTGCCGGGCCTGTCGTGTCCGTGAGGTCTACCTTGGTCGTTACCTCGAATGTGCGCCATGCGGCGATATCAGCCGCTTTGTCGGCAGCGAAAACCGGGTTTGCGCCGCGGGAAACGAAAGCGGCGGCAAGAGAGGCTGTTGCGGCCTGGCTGAGAAAACGGCGACGGTTCAACATACTGGGTCCAACTCCTGTCGACTGCGCATCACGCTGACCCATAACGGTTTCAGTACGTACAATGCGCGGCTCAAATTGCGATATAATGTCGCTTGGACTTACGCCTTTGCAGCAGTCGGCGAAACAGGAATTGTAGTTTTCAAGCTTTTTTGAGCGGTTCCCTCGGAAATCAGCAACCCTGTCTGGCCTCTGCCGCACCGACTGCGGGCTGCTCGCTGGGTACTGCCATGGCGAGATCAAGACCGCGCGCAGTTGGTGGCTGCCAGGTTCTGGATTCGGGCAGCGCGCCTTGGGGATTGGTTCCCATATGGGCGCCACCTGTGCCGCCGGTCCAGCCGGTCGAACCTATATTTCCGGGCGCGGTGCCATCGGCACTCCGGCGATCCGGCGCGGTTGCCGCTTCGGCCTTATTGGCCGAATTGCAGTCGCCTTTGCCTTCAAGGCTCTGGGCGGAAGGCGGAGAGCCGCTATTTTGCGTTTGGGCTGCCACCGGAACAACTGCCATCATCATGGCAGAGACGGCAAGAGAGGTCAGAAATCTGGCGTGAAAGACGGGCATCATGGGAACTCCTTCCATCGCCCACAACGCATGTGCACAAAGGCGAGTTCCCTTGGATAATCCGGTTGGATGACCGGATCAGACGAAGTCGATCAGCCGTTGACGACGATCCCGGCTGCGCCGTCTTCGACCGTGCCGACAATGGTTGCCAGCGGATAACCCGCATCCCGCGCCTGCTTTACCATCGCATCCGCCTTATCGGCAGCAACGGCAACCAGCAGGCCGCCAGAGGTTTGCGGATCTGCGAGCAACATCCTCTGCCATTCGGGCATATTTTCCGGCAGCGTAATCGCATCGCCATAGCTCGCCCAGTTGCGGACGGACGCCCCGGTAATGAAGCCCTGTTGCGCCAGTTCCTCGGCCTTCGCCAGAAACGGGATGTCGGCAAGGTTCAGCCGCAAGGTCAACCCGGAGGCACGCGCCATTTCCAAACCGTGGCCGAGAATGCCAAAGCCGGTAACGTCGGTGATGGCGTGAACGTCAATATCGGCGGCAAGCGTTGTGCCGACCTTGTTGAGCAGTGTCGTCGAGGCGATCATCTCGTCATACGCCTTTTTCGGCAGAGCATTCTTCTTGATAGCAGAGGAATAGATGCCAATGCCGATGCCCTTGGTGAGGATGAGCTTGTCGCCGGCCTTTGCTCCGCCATTGCGGCGCACTTGACTGGGGTGACAGATGCCGATCACGGCAAGACCATAGATCGGCTCGACGCTGTCGATGGAATGACCGCCCGCAACCGGGATACCGGCTTCAGCGCAGATCGATGCGCCACCTTCGAGGATTTTCGAGATCTTCTCCGGCTCCAGCTTGTTGATCGGCATACCCAGGATCGCAAGCGCCATGAGCGGCTTGCCGCCCATGGCATAGACATCGGAAATGGCGTTGGTGGCGGCGATGCGGCCAAAATCGTAGGGGTCGTCCACCATCGGCATGAAGAAGTCTGTGGTGGCGATCACGCATGTATTGTCGTCGATCTGCCAGACAGCGGCGTCGTCTGACATCTCGTTTCCGACCAGAAGTTGTGCAAACGGCTGCGCGGCCGGCTGGCCTGCCAGCAATTTCTGCAGGACGGCGGGCGCAAGCTTGCAGCCGCAACCGCCGCCATGGGCAAGCTCGGTCAGACGAGGAGACGACATATCCATGGTATTCCTCCTTCGGATCGTGCCGTGATCATGGTTCGCGTGGCACGGGTTATGGAGGTGATAACGCCTTGATAACCGCGCGTCTATCACGTTAGGCCGATGTCATAGTTCAATCACTGGGCCGGGTGTGGGCGGGGCGAGACAGCCGGCATCCGGTTTCCCGACAGGATTGTTCTTACAGCACGCTTCATTCGCTATGATGATCGTAACGATTCTGGGATCGGTAAATAGCATGCGCTACAATTTCGCAGATCTGCCGTTGCATCGGCTGATGGAGCCGGTCTGCCGGGCGACTGCCGCGATCACGCGTCTTGATGAACGTGTCTTTCGATCGACGGTAGGGCAAGGTTGGATCGAACGTTCGCATTTCGTCGATTCGGTCGCGTCGCTCTGGATCGATGGCGAGCTTGTACATCTGGAAGATCTGGTGTTGCACGATGCGGCGATGGGCATTCGCGCACCGACGCATGAGCTGACGATTGCGTACGATATCCTGCGCACCAGACGGCGCATTATCGAAAACGAGCCCGGTTGGGCTCTGAGCCGGGAAGGGCTCAGCCAATTGCGGGGAAAGGCGGCAGAGCTTCAGCCTGCCATTCCGATCGAGAGCCCGCTCGAAACCAAATCCGCCGAGCTGCGGGATGAAGAGGATCCGCTGGCGCACTATCTGGCGGAGATCGACGCAGTCGTCGCTCGAAGCGAGGCCGCACTGTTGCAGGTCATGAGGCCATCCGAGCCGACTTACCCGAAGGAACGGGCTGCACTTCTTTATGAGCCGGATTGGGACGAGGATGAGCGGCTTGCCGAATGGCAGGATGTGGTCGAAAGAAGTGCGAACCTGCCGCCGGTCCTCAGGGCCGTGCTTTTGCTGGATGCCTGGAACCAGTTGCAGGTGTTGCAGCACGCTCCATGGCTGGGTCGGTTGCTGGCCGCATCGCTTCTGAGGAAGGAGGGTGTCACAACGGCGCATCTGGCGGCTTTCAATCTGGGGCTGAAACAGGTCGGGCGAGAACTGAGGACAAGTCCCAGGCAGGAGGTTCGTATTCTGGCCTTTCTCGAGGCGATCACCGAAGCCAGCCTGACAGGCTTGAAGGAACATGACCGCCTTGTGCTGGCGCAGCAGCAGATGCAGCACCGGATCGCCGGACGACGTCAGTCATCGAAACTGCCGCAACTTGTCGACCTCGTGTTATCCCGACCGATGGTGTCTTCGGGCATGATCGCAAAGTCTCTTTCGGTGACGCCGCAAGGCGCGCTGAAGATCGCTTCGGAATTGCATCTGAGAGAGCTGACGGGACGAGGACGGTTTCGTGCCTGGGGCATCATCTGATGCCATATCCTGTCTGCCGGAAGGCTGGCGGCCAAGGGCGTGGATCGAGGGCGCCGGTCAGCCGGCACCCTCGACACTTCGGTGTCATTTCAGAAAGTCGTTGGCGTAATAGCCCTTAAAATCCGGTTTCGCTTCGAGAGGCTTGCCGCCGGCGGCCTTAAGGATGCCGGCCTGATAGGCGTAAGCGCCGATCGCTTCGAATTTCGAAGGATCGATCGTGCCGATCACGCCCTCGGCGCTTTGCAGATATTTGCCGTCGATCAGCGCCTTGAGCGACGCGCGGATCAAGGCGCGATCGGTCAATGCATCCTTGTTGGCCGAAATCAGCAGGTCGGTCGCCTCGTCCGGATTTTCGATGGCGAACTTATAGCCCTTGCGGGTCGCCTGAAGGAAGGCTGCAGCCTCCTTGGGGTTGCCGTCCAGGAATTTGCGGCTGGAGCCGATCAGGGTCGTGTGCTCGTCCGGCACGCCATAATCGGCATAACGGAACGCGCCCTGCTTCAAGCCTTCGAGTTCAGCCTTTACGCCTTCCCAGGTATAGACTTCCAGCGTGAAATCGACGGCGCCGTTTTCCAGGGCTTGATAGGCGGACGTGCCGAGAGTGATCGTCTCGAATTCCCCCTTGCCGCCGTCATGGCGGATGATCGAGGATATCAGCGCATTTTCCCAGGCGGAGCCGAAACCGCCATAGGTCTTGCCATCGAGATCCTTCGGGCGGGTGATGTCGGAACGGCCTCCCTTGAGCACCAGGCGGCCCGTTTCGGTCTGCACGATGGCATAGGTGCCGACGAGATCGGCACCCGCCGTGCGTTGGGTAAGAAGGGCGATCGAGCCGAGAATGCCGAAGTCGGCCACGTGATTGGCAACCAGCGTTCCGGCCGAGGTGTCCGTGTAGGGGAGGATTTCGACGTTGATACCCTCGTCCTTGTAGAAGCCTTTATCGCGGGCGATGAAAAGGCCGATGTGATTGGTGTTCGGGGTCCAGTCGAGGGCGACCGTAACCTTTGACGCGGCCTGGGACCGGGCAGGCAGCGCCGGCAGGGCGAGGGTGGCGAGTGCCGCGAGCGTGGCGCGGCGGCTCAGCAGTAATTGGTTCATGGCAAGTGTCCTTCCTGATCATTGATCTGGGGAGAGAGAAGAAAATCGAGTATCGACGTTTCGATGGTTGCAGCCTCGGCACGGGCCGTGGAGTGGCTGAAGCGTGCACGCGGCAGGGGAACCGCGATCGTCTGCTCAACGCGTGCAGGGCGCGGCGACAGCAGGTGGATCCTGTCGGAAAGCATCACGGCCTCCCGTACATCATGGGTAATCAGGATGATCGTCCAGCGATGTCTGAGCCACATAGCCTCGAGCCAGATCTGCATCTGGTTGCGGGTGAGCGCATCCAGCGCCCCGAACGGCTCATCGAGCAGCAGGACCGGCTTTTCCTGAACGACGGTGCGCAGCAGTGCCGCGCGCTGGCGCATGCCGCCGGAGAGCGCTTGCGGGTAATGCTGCTCGAAGCCGCCGAGGCCGAATTCCTCAAACAATGGCGCGACACGCTTTCGCGCCTCTTTTCGCGGCATTCCCTGAACTTCGAGGCCAAGCATCGTGTTGTCGATGATCCGCCGCCAGGGCATGAGTGCATCGCGTTGTGGCATGAAGGCGAATGGTCGATCTGTCGGCAGAAGCGGCTTGCCTGCAAAGCGGATCTCGCCGCTGTCGGCATTCGCCGCGCCGGTGAGAAGCTTGAATATGGTCGATTTTCCCGCCCCCGAAGGCCCGAGGATCGAGACGAATTCGCCGGGCATGACATCCAGCGAGATATCGTGCAGCACATCGATATCACCGTAGCTCAGCGAAACCTTGTCGAGGCAAAGCAGCGGTTCGGTCATGGGCGTCGCCCCGCTCCACTGTCGATCCACGGTGCGGCCAGCCGCTGCACGGCCCAGGTGGCGCTGAACAGAAGCAGTGTCAGCAGCGAACTGACCAGCACGGCGGCGAGCACGAGGTCCGGCCGGAAATTGTTCTTCGCATTGAGCATGTAGATGCCGAGGCCTTTCGCCGCTCCCGCATATTCAGCGAAGATGGCCGCGACGACGGCATAGGTAATCGAGATGCGCAATCCGGCGAAGAAATAGGGGAGCGCTGAGGGCAGGCGGGCAAGCAGGAAGCGCTTCCAGCGGGATGCGCCCATCGAGACAAGCAGGTCTTCGACTTCGTTTTCGGTGGCGGCATACCCTTCGGCCAAGGCGACCAGCATCGGAAAGAAGGTGACGAGCGCCACGAGCAGGATTTTCGGCAAAAGGCCGAAACCGAACCACAGCACGACCAGCGGTGCGATTGCCACCAGCGGCAAAGTCTGGCTGGCGATGAAGATCGGAAAAAGCGCCCGCCGCATTAGGGTGGAGAAATCGATCGCCATTGATAGTAGGAACGCGAGAACCAGCGATAGCGAGAAGCCCAGCAGGGTGGCACGCAGCGTTGGCACGGTATTGGCCCACAGGGCGTCGCGATTGAGCCATGCCTGAAGAAGCACCTGGGATGGTGCGGGCAGCGTCGTCTCAGAAATGCCTGAGGAGCGGCAATAGATCTCCCATGCGAACAGCATACAGCTCGCGGCAACGAGAGCCGGCAAGGCCCGGAAGGCATGGGTGCGGAGCATAGGTCCGCGCATGGGCGAAGTGCTCGACGACATCGGCTTGTCCGTAAGGGCGTTTAGATGGCGCTCGGGCTGTTGGCTGAAACGGTCAGATCAATCGTCACATGGCCCTGCGGTGGCCCGAAACGAACGAAGGCCTCTCCCATGGTTGCAAAAACCGGAGCGGCATCGCCACGCAGTTTCGTGCAGAAGTTTTTCGACTTGTCGAACACGCCTGACGACTTGATGAAATCGATGCAGCCATAGATCTCGTCCATGTGCTGGCCGATGCCGAGTGTGTAGAGAGAAAATTGCGCGGCAGTCGGCTGTCCGGCAAGCGGGATGGAGGAGACGGCAGTCAATGCCTGCGCCTTGCGCTCATCCAGCGGGGCGAGCGGCCCGGTCATCTCGGGAACATGGCAGATGGGATCGTCCGGCTCGCCGGGGCAGCCGCGCGACAGCGTTGCATGCATGACGCAATGCTTGCCGGATTTTGCGGCGGCAACGAAGAGATCGCGCATCGCGGCCATGACGATATCGGGCGTACCGACAAGAAGCGTCGAAATATCGTCGGTTTCGATCCTCAACTGATCCCGATAGGGATCAAGCGCGGACAAGGCACCGAGGATGACGTCGACGAAATCGTCGGACATCGGGTAAAGGGAAATCTGCGCGCCGGAAAACATCTTGCACCTCGCTCCGCTGGCATTATCCAGATCAGCTTAAGGGTCCACGGTCATGACGACCGAATCTCAACCCCGGCAATACGGAGCACCCCTGTTCGGACCCTGATAGATCAGATGATGCAGGACTTGCAAGAGGGCAGTGTTGAATGACCGTTTCAAGCGGAGTACGAGACGGGTATGAATTCGCTCCGGCCGGTGGAGCTCCGGAGTTTCGTTTCCATGTCTGCCAGACCGCAACAGCGCCGAAAAAACGATCCCGAACGAACGAAAGCGGACATTCTCGATGCTGCGACCGAGGAGTTCGCGACACATGGTTTGGCCGGTGGCCGCATCGATGCGATCGCCGAGAAGACGCGCACGTCCAAGCGGATGATCTATTATTACTTCGGCGGCAAGGAAGATCTCTACCTCGCTGTGTTGGAACGTTCCTACAGACAGATCAGAACGCTGGAGGCGGATCTTCGGCTTGATGATCTTTCAGCCGAAGATGCATTGCGCGTGCTCATTTCCGAAACGTTTGACTATGACGAAGCGCATCCCGATTTCATCCGCCTCGTCAGCAGCGAGAACATCAATTGCGCCGCTCATATGCGCAGGTCGGAAACGCTTCTCGATCTGAACATATCGATCATCGAGATGTTGGAAAAAATCATCGACAGGGGCGGGCGAGATGGTGTTTTCCTGCGCCGCACGGATGCAATCGATGTTCACATGCTGATCAGCGCTTTCTGTTTCTTTCGTGTCTCCAATCGCTACACGTTCGGCGCGATTTTCAGGCGCGATCTTTCCGAGGAGGGGTTAATGGCGCGCCACAAGCAGATGATTTCGGATGCGGTCGTCAGCTATCTGAAAACGCCGGACGTGTCTTCCGGCGAAAGATGATCGATCAGCCTGTGGCATATCGGCCGCAGATATTGTTGATACGCTGCCGGTGTAAGTCTTCGCGCATTGACTCACTTTCTGGTGACCGATAATTCCTGATTTTATCAATCATATTTTTTGGCTTTGCGTTTGATGCCGCGAAGCCTCTGATTTTGCTCGCGTATGCTCAAGGAGCACTTTATGTCTGGCTCTACCGTTTTCAATGCTTTCGCAAAAAAGACCGGCAATCGCGGTCGTTTTCTCGTGCTTTTGTCCAGCTGCGCCATTGTTCTGCCGCTGCAAGCTCTTGCTCAGAATGCCGAAGAGACCGATGCCGGCACGATGTTGAAGCCGATTATCCTGCAGGGCGATGGTTCGCCGGTCGGGCCCGATTCGACGATCGTTGCAAAAAGCTCGCGCACGACTTCGAAGACCGACACGCCGATCCTCGATTCAGCGGCAGCCGTTTCGGTCGTCACTGAGAAGGAACTTGAGGAGCGTGGCGTGAAGACGCTCGATGAAGCGCTTTCCTATACGCCGGGCGTGCTGACCGACGTCTATGGATCAGACAACCGATATGATCACTATCTGATCCGCGGGTTCTATTCGAATGGGCAGAGCACATTCCTCGATGGATTGCCGGTACGTAGTATCAATTTTACGGGCAGTCGCATGGAGCCGTATGGGATGCAGCGGATGGAGGTTTTGAAGGGCGCAAACTCGACGCTCTTTGGCATCTCGCAGCCCGGCGGCATCGTCAACGCCATCAGCAAGCGGCCGCAAGACTACAAGTTTGGTGAGGTCTACACGACCTTCGGCGAGGATCACATCGAAACGGGTACAGATTTCGGTGGTCCGATCGACCCGGATGGAGTCTGGTCCTATCGTCTGACCGCCAAGTGGCAGGACGCGAAGCAGGGTATTGATTACAGCCAGGATGACAGAGTTTATATTGCCCCGGCGCTGACCTTCAGTCCTTCTGCTGATACGGACTTCACGCTGCTGACCAGCTACAACAAGCGGAATGGCAGCACATCTCACAGCGTTCCCTATAGCCTGAGAGACGAAATCGATTCGGAAACCTATCTGGGTGAACCGGATTTCGACAATATGGACACGATTGAGCGAAACATCGGTTATGACTTTCGCCAGAATCTCGGAAATGGTTTGGAGTTCCGGCAGAATGCCCGCTACACCAATCTCGATCTGACTTATGAAGGCGTTTACGCGACCTCAGCCGATCCTGCGGCAGATCGCGGCGCGCTCGGTGTTTATGGAGAAGCCAAGCGCTTCGATATAGATAACCAGCTCCAATATGACGCGAGCTTCGGTCTTTTTGATAGCCGCACTCTCCTCGGTGTAAGTTATGAGCATGACAAGCTTCGGGAGCGTCGTCTTGATGGCGTACTGCCGGCGATCGATCCATTTGATCCGGTCTATTCTGGGGCGGGCAGTATCGGATTCTATCCTGCGTCAATAACCGAAGGCACTCAGGCGACGAAGAGCATCTATCTTCAGGAGGAGTTGACGTTCGACAAGCGTTGGATACTCACCCTCGGTGGGCGTTACGATCATGCCGATACTGATTCAGGCAGCGACAGTGCTGTTGACGAAGCCTTCACCCCACGGGCGGGACTGACATTCAAGGCGACGGATGAGCTCTCGTTCTATGGTAGCTACGTGGAATCTTTCCAGCCGATCGGCGCGAGCCGTTCTACGCTGGTGGGCGAGGCCAAAGCACAGGAAGGAACCCAGTACGAGATTGGTGCAAAATACCAGCCGCTGGGCACCGACATACTCTTTACGGCTGCGCTGTTTGATTTGACTCAAAAGAATGTCCTCCAGTATGGCTCCGCGCCAACTTATTTCCAGTATCAGATCGGCAAGATAAACGTCCGCGGTCTGGAATTAGAGGGTAAGGTCGCTCTTTCTGATACTCTAAACTTGACGGCTGGTTACTCCTATTGGGATGCAGAAATTGAGGAGGATCTTGTTGCTGCGAATGTCGGAAAGCGGCCGGCGCGCGTTCCAAAGAACATGGTCTCTCTCTGGGCTGACTATACGATCCCTGGAAACGGTATTCTCGGTGACTTGAGCCTTGCTCTCGGCATGCGTTACCTCGGCCCGACTTACGCCGACGATGCAAACACCATCGCATTGGCATCACGCACACTGTTCGATGCTGCCATCCGCTACAAGGTGAAGGACGACGTGACGCTTTCGATCAACGCGACGAACCTGTTCGACAAGGAATATGTCACACACGTAGACACTTCCAGCATGTCGGCCTTCTATGGCGATCGCCGCAAGGTTTTGGCGACGTTGAAATATACCTGGTAAATTGGCTCAAGTTCAGGCATTCCTCGGCGCGGTCGAGGGATGCCTTTATTTTTGCGATGTGATTTTGGTGTTGCTGCCAAAGGGGATGATCACGTCGCGGCAAATGATGATAGGAAGAGCGATGCGAAGGGTCGGTTCTGGCGAAGTTTCTGTGGACGCCAGCAACGAGGTGAAACGCCGTGAGTTCCTGATCCGTATGCCCGCAGGCGTATCCGGAGCGGTTGCCATGAGCGCGGGTCTTCCCTCCTTCTTTTCTTCTGCCCGCACCGCATTTGCTGCCGGTGAGGAACTGCGTTTCGAACATGTTTATGGCGAGACCGTTCTGGCGAAGCCGGCGGAACGGGTGGTATCCTTGGGATACAACGTCCACGATGCGCTTCTGGCGCTTGATGTCGTGCCTGTCGGCATCCGGCAGTGGTTCGGCAATCAGCCTTACGGTGTATGGCCATGGGCGCAATCCCATCTCGGTGATGCCAAGCCGCAGCTGATTTCCGGCGAAGTCTCGATAGAAGTGGTGGCTAGCCTGCAGCCCGATCTGATTGTTGCTGTCGGGGCCGGCATATCTAAGGACGAATATGATGTCCTGTCGCAGATCGCGCCCGTGCTGATGCAGCCGAAGGGCAGGCCAGCTTATGGTACGACCTGGGATGAACTGACCCGGATGGTTGGCAAGGCCGTAGGTAAAACGGACCTTGCCGAACAACGCATTGCGGAGGTTGACGCGAAATTTCAGACGGTGCGTGCCGCGCATCCTGAATGGAGTGGAATGAGCGCGGTATGCGCCTATAATTTTGGTGGAGAGACCGGAGCCTTCATCGGTTCCGATACCCGCGCGACGTTCCTGGCCGAGCTCGGTTTCAAGCCGACACAGAAGATCCAGTCGCTTCCCGAAACGCAGGGTTTCTATGCACGCCTGTCGCCTGAGGATTTGTCGCCGCTTGATGCGGACCTGCTGATCTGGGTGTCTACCACGGACAAGGTGCCCGATATTCAAGCACTGCCGCTGCGCAAGAGCCTTCGTGCTCATATCGAGGGGCGCGAGGTCTTTGCCGGTGAAGTGATGGCCGCGGCGTTGAGCTTCGGCAGCATCCTCTCTTTGCCCTATGCTCTCGATGGCTTGCAGGATGATATAGTTCTGGCGCTCGATGGCGACGCGAAAACGCCGGTTGCCTCAAGTACTGCGGCGGGGCTGGCGCCTTGAAGGCTGTTGTCGGGCTTGCGCTCCTGTTGTTCATTGCGATGGCATTGACGCTGGTCGTGGGAGTTCGTGATGCCGGGATTTCCGATCTCTGGAATGCGTTTTTTGCTTTCGACGCCAACGATCCCACGCATGCCGTGATCCGCTCCGTTCGTGTGCCTCGCCTTGTTGCCGGTCTTATCGCCGGTGCAGGTCTCGGAATGGCGGGCACGGTGATGCAGGCCGTAACACGCAATCCGCTGGCTGATCCCGGCCTGCTCGGCGTCAATGCCGGTGCCGCATTCGCGGTCGTTGTCGGGGCGCTGCTGACCGGTTATGCCGACAGCGGCATGATGGCAGCTCTCGCCTTTCCGGGAGCCGCGATTGCCTCTGTCGCCGTATTCCTTGTCGGTGGCGCTCGAAGCGGCGCAGGCAGTCCCGTGCGCTTGACGCTGGCGGGCGTCGCGATCAACGCGCTGCTGCTTTCTCTCGTGTCGGCGATCATTCTTTCCCGCAACGAGACACTCGAGATTTTTCGCTTCTGGGTTACCGGTTCGCTCGCGCAGGCGAATACCCGTCCGCTCGAAGCGATGTTCGTCGCGCTTGTTCTGGGTGCTGCCATAGCCGTGATCATCGCACCACGCATCGAAGCGCTTGCCCTCGGTTCCTCTCTGGCGCGCGGTCTTGGAACCAAGCCGGGCGCCGTGCAGCTTTGCGCGCTTTTGGCAATCATGCTGATGACTGGAGCTGCGGTGGCCGTGGCCGGGCCAATTGGCTTTGTCGGCCTGGTCGTGCCTCCATTGGCCAGGCGTATCGGGCGACACGTGCTGCGTCACGAGCTTGCCGTGTCTGCGGTTCTTGGAGGATCGATGATGATGCTCGCGGATACAGCCGGTCGGCTCGTGGTTGCGCCTGCAGAAATTCGCGTGGGGATTATGACCGCACTCGTCGGGGCACCTGTGTTCATCTTTGTCGTACGCCGCCTTAGACCCGGAGCACTGACATGAGTGACGAAGGTTCCGCGAGAAAGGTCGTGGGAGGATGGTTGCTGCTCGGCGGCCTTCTGGCTGTTGCCATTCTTCTGTCGCTGATGGTCGGACAGATCATGATAACACCGGCCGAGCTTCTGCGCGGGTTGATGACCGGAACCGGACCGGGTTCGCTGACGCTGAGAGTATTGCGCGGTCCCTCCACCTTGACAGCCGTTGGAGCCGGGGCGGTGCTGGGCGTGTCGGGAGCGATTTTCCAGATCCTGCTGCGCAATCCACTGGCAGCCCCGGATGTGATGGGCTTCATGTCCGGGGCAGGCTGTGCCGTGGTTGCGGGTGTTGCCTTCGGACTGCTCATTCCCTTGCCCATCCTTGCTGCAATCGGAGGGCTTGTCGCGGCTCTGCTGGTTGCTGGACTGGCGTTTCACCGAAGTGGCAGGCAGTCGCCGCTGACATTGATCCTGGTCGGTATCGGCATCGGTTTCTTCGCGTCGGCGGTGAGCAGTTTCTTGGTGCTTCGGATGCCGCCTCAGGAGGCCGCTGATGCGCAGCGCTGGCTCGCCGGTTCTCTGACGGCACGCAATTGGGGTCATGTCCTGCAGGTATTCGGGCTGGGGGCGCTGCTCTTTGTGGTGCTCGCATTGCAGGTTCGGGCCATGGCGCTTCTTGAGCTTGGCGATGAACTCGCCGCAGGTCTTGGTGCGCATGTCGAGCGAGCCCGATACGGGCTCATCTGCACTGGCGTTCTGCTTGCTGCTGTTGGTGTCGCAGTTGCGGGGCCTGTGCCATTCGTCGCGATGATGGCCGGACCGCTCGGCATGCGGATTGCCGGTGTCAGACATCCGGCTTCGCGCCTCACGGCGGCAGCCATCGCGGGGGCAACGATCACAGTTCTTGCGGAGGTCATCTCACGTTCGGCAATTCCCGGACTGCAATTGCCCGTCGGCGTCATGACCGGAATAATGGGGGCGCCATATCTGCTGTGGCTCCTCTGGAAAGAAGTGGAGGCAGGAGAACTATGACCGGAAACGGGCTGACCACCACATCCCTCACCCTTGGTTATCGCGAGCGGGTAATTATCCGTGAGCTTTCGATTGCGGTGCCCGATCAGCGGGTGACGTCCATCCTCGGACCCAACGGTTGCGGCAAGTCGACCTTTCTCAAGGCCCTCGCGCGGCTTATTGCTCCGGCTTCCGGTCATGTGCGTCTTTCAGGACACGATATCGGCAAGATCGATACACGTACACTGGCGCGCCGTCTGTCCATCCTGCCGCAATCGCCCAAGGCGCCGGAAGGTATTACCGTCTCGGATCTTGTCAGACGCGGCCGCACACCCTGGCGCGGGCTGCTTGCGCCATGGAGCGAGGAGGACGCCGCGATCTGCGCGCAGGCACTGGAACAGGTCGGGCTGAGCGATCTGGCCGAGCGGCCTATCGACGAATTGTCCGGCGGCCAGCGCCAACGGGCATGGATCGCGCTCGTGCTGGCACAGAACACGCCTTATCTCCTGCTCGACGAGCCAACGACCTGGCTTGACCTTACGCATCAGCTGGAAGTCCTTTCCCTGTTGCAAAAACGTAATCGCGATCATGGAACGACCGTTGTCACCGTTCTCCATGATCTTAATCTGGCCGTGCGGTTTTCCGACCATCTTGTTCTTTTCGGTGGGAATGGATTGGTGGCGGAAGGCACTCCGGAAGTTGTCATCACGCCGGACAATCTGCAAGCTGCTTTCGGGCTGAAAGCTTTGGTCATGCCGGATCCGTTAACCGGGCGGCCGATGATCGTGCCCTACTGATCCACGTCCCGGCTCACTGCAGGGGCAACGTCATTCCCGCGATAGTCGCGGTCGCGAAGTTTAGGAACCAAAGATGGTTTCGGGAATTCTGATACCTGAACGTGAGGGCTAGGCGGAATGTTACCTGCTTTTTTTTCCGGGCCAGTGGGGGCGGTGAAAGATGTTACACGCGTTCTCATTGCCGAAGATGAATTTCTCCTTCGCCTTGATGCCGCCGCCTGCATGCGGCGGCTGGGCTGGGAAGTCGTGGAAGTATCTTCCGCTGACGAGGCTATGGAACTGCTGCGCTACAGAGTGACCTTTGATCTTCTTGTGACCGACATCGATATGCCGGGACAGGCAGACGGGCTGGATTTGGCGCGTTATGTGCGATCAGCACACTCTGAAATGAAAATAGTGATCATGTCGGAAGATCGTGGCGATCGGCCGATAGACCCGCATTTGTTTGAACTCATGGTGGTAAAGCCACTTTGGAATGTGGGTGATACTCTGATTAAGCTGATGGAGGCAGACCGAAATGCAGGCTGACGAAGTCGAGACGATCCTGGTTGCGAGCAGCGATGCCCTGCAGCGCTCGATTATCGCGAAATATCTGCGTGAATGCGGCTATAGCGTCATCGAGGCGACTGGTTTTGACGATGCGAAAATCGCGATCGGACATTACGAGGTCGATGTCGTTGTTTCCGATACCCAGATGCAGGATGGGACCGGCTTCGATCTTTCTACCTATATCCGTTCAAGACACCTAAATATCGAGATCATTCTGACGCAATCTCTGATTAAAACTGCGCAGGTCGCCGGCGATCTCTGCGAACAGGGACCGCTGGATCAACCTTATCATCCGCAGCGTCTGGTCCATGAGATCAAGCGGCTGCGTGCGTTTCGCTGAGCGGTTAGGCAGACCGTTCGCCAAAATGACTGCTGAATATCGCTGGCTTACACAGCATCAAGACCTGCAATCGCTCTGACCACGTCTGCGCGGCTTACAATGCCGACGAGGCGTTGGTCACGAAGGACCGGTAGGCGTTTGATATCATGCTGCGACATTATTTCGGCGAGCTCGCTGAGTTCGGTCTCTTCTTCGGTCGTCCTCACCGGGTGTGTCATCAAAAGGGCTGCACGATGCTGGTCGACACCGATCAGCGTTTCGAACTGGGGCTCAAGATCATTGCCTTGGGCAAGGGCCGAAATCCACCAGTCCCGGCGCTGGGCGATAGTCTTGCCAAAGGGGCGCAGAAGATCACGTTCGCTGATGATGCCGACAACCCGTCCAGCTTCGTCGCAGACCGGGACAGAGCTGACGGAGTGCTTCACGAGAAGCCCCGCGATCTCCTTCAACGTAGCGTCCGGCGGGACCGTGACCACGTTCCGCGTCATGATATCCTTGACTCGAACACCCATTTTTTCCTCCTCTAGCGTACCTCTTCAACAGTTACTTTGTAGCATGCGCCTGAGATGGCTACGATGCGCACTTCGTCGCTACGGCTCGCCGAGCGACATGTCGAAGCCGCCTGCCGATTGCACTGCAAGGCTCCCCGATTGGATGCCGGCTGTCAGGCAGGAGAGCAGAGGTTTGCCGTCCAGCCATGCATGAATAAACCCGGCGTTGAATGCATCGCCGGCGCCGGTTGTGTCCACCACAGGTACCGCTTCGGCCTCCGCACGAAGTATCACGCCGTCCGATATGCTCCATGCCCCTTGCGCGCCACCCTTCAGGGCGACGTGTGGAAAAGTGGCGGAGAGCATGAGCATTGCTTTTTCCGGAGAGGCCGAGCCCGTGATGGCTTCCGCCTCTTCTAGGTTGGGCAGAAAAAGATCGACACCGGTGCAGGCCTGAAGCAGGCTCTTGTCATAGATCAGCGCAGCGTCCCAGCTCGGATCGAGCGAGACGCTGAGGCCTCTGTCTTTTGCCAAACGGACAAGTGCAGGGATTTCATGCAGCGTTGCGTATTCGGCGATGTGCAGGTGCTTCGCTTCAGGCCAGTTCAGGGCTTCATCCAGTGTTGAAGGCATGGCTGTGCCCGCCCGACGGGTTAGAAACGCCCGTTCCTCGTCAATGACAGCTGCCACCGTCACCTGTGGACCCGCGTCAGCGGAATGTTCGACAAAACGCAGATCCACACCACTTGCCTGGATTTGTCTGCCTGCATCGGAAGAAAGCGCGTCGGTTCCAAGCCTCGCCACGAGCGCGGCCTTACGTCCGGCATTAGCGAGATGGGCGGCCGAAATGAAGGCGCCACCACCGGCTGCTATCCTCATGTCGTCGGCAAAGAGCTCGCGCCCGAGCACTGGAAGCTCCTCGAGACCGGTGAAGATGAGGTCGCAATAGATCCGCCCGATGCTCAACACCGCGGACCGCTTGTCTGTATCGGTCATCATGAGCGGCTCAGGAGTTTCTCTGTCTTGGCGTCGAAGAGGTAAAGGCTACCGCGTGCGGCCGTGCAGGTGAGGGTGCTGCCCACCGCTGGCATGAACTTGTCCTTTGCCGTTGCGATGACTGCCGTGCCATCGATGTCCAGATGAACCAGCGTCTCGGGACCGAGCGGCTCGACTGCGGTAACCGTTCCCGTCAAATTAAGGTCCGTCTTCTCGTCCGATGCTGTCGCGCGGGCGATAAGGTCATGCGGGCGAACGCCGATAAGGATGTCGCGTTCCGTTGCTGCTGAGGCCATTGCGGAACCCTTGCTGCTCGGCAGCAGGTTCATCGACGGACTGCCGATGAAGCGGGCGGTAAACACGTCGACCGGGCTCTCGTAAAGCTCTGTGGGCGTGCCGACCTGCAGGATATGTCCGTCTCTCATCACCACGATCCGGTCGGCCATTGTCATTGCCTCGACCTGGTCGTGGGTCACGTAGACAGTGGTTGTTTTCAGCCGCTGATGCAGACGCTTTATCTCGATGCGCATCTGCGAGCGGAGCTGCGCATCGAGGTTGGAAAGCGGCTCATCGAAGAGAAAAGCCGATGGATTGCGCACCATGGCGCGGCCAATCGCGACGCGCTGTCGCTGGCCGCCTGAGAGTGCCGCAGGGCGGCGATCGAGCAGGGCCTCCAGCCCCAGAATGCGCCCAGCCTCCTCGATCCGCCGGTTCTTCTCGGCCTTGTCGAGCTTGGATGTGTAAAGGCCGAAGCCGATATTCTGGCGCACCGTCATATGCGGATAGATCGCGTAATTCTGGAAGACCATGGCGATGTTGCGCTGCTTCGGCTCGCGCTCGTTGACCACTTCGTCGCCGATCTTCAGCGTGCCGTGGGAGATTTCCTCAAGCCCGGCAATCATTCTGAGCGTCGTCGACTTGCCGCAGCCGGACGGTCCGACGAAGACGACAAATTCGCCATCGGCGATGACAAGGTCTATGCCCTTGACTGCTTCGACCTTGCCGTAGCGCTTGATCAGTTTTGTCAGTTCAATCGTCGACATCAGCGGTCTCCCATCAGAGCGGCGAATTTCTCTTCAAGTTCGGCGGCAGCGGCGGCCTCGTCACGCTCGATCTGTTTCGCCTCCGTCTCGAAGGACAACAGGCGCTCGCGATAGGCGGCAAGCGCTGCCTGCATCGGCTCGGGCGCCGGGCCGCCGAAGCGGTTGCGAACGGCGACGAAATGCTCTGGCGAGACGATTTCTTCGAATTTACCGGGGGAGAGGGATGGCTTACGGCCAGTCGAATGTTCGAAGGCTGCCGTGAACGGAGCGTAGCCATCCTCCACCAGACTGCCCTTCGCCGCGACGACGCTTTTGGCCGTGGCTGCGGCGATTTCATGTGCCTCACGGAAGGACAGGCCTTCGATGCGAACCAGAGAGTCGGCAAGTTCGGTGATGGTAATACAGGATCGGCGGATGTTCTGGTCCACCCGCTCCGGGTCGATGCTGATCTGGGCGATCAGTGCGGCTAGAAGGTCGAGCACGCGGGCGGCGGAGGCGAAGGCTTCGTAGCCCATGCCCTGGGTCTCGCCCTCGCTGTCGTTCATGTCGGTGAATGGCGTGTTATGCATCACGTCGAGCACGGTTCGGGCGCGACCGAAGGTCTGGCTAGCCAGGTGCCGCAGATGCTCGATCGGGACCGGATTGCGCTTTTGCGGCATGATCGAGGAAATCTGCACCAGTGCGTTCGGCACGTAGATCTGGCCGACCTCGAAGCTCGTCCAGAACTGGAAGTCCTGAATGAGACGGCCGAGATGCAGGAACATCAGCTCGATCGCCGAATAGGTCGATGTCGTGTAGTCCACCGCCGCGATGCAGGAATAGGAATTGCGCAAGGGTGCGGAAAAGCCGAGCAGTTGCGCTACCCGCGCCCGGTCGATCGGAAAGCCCGAGGTGGTGATTGCTGCAGCACCCATAGGCGACAGATCGACAATGCGACGTGCGTCTGCAAATCGCTCGATATCGCGGATCAGCACCTCGATTGCGGCGGAAAGATAGTGTCCGAACGTCGTCGGCTGCGCCGGCTGACCGTGGGTATAGGCAACAATAAGTGTCGATTTCTGCCGGTCCGCCGCATCGATCATCGCGGCCAGAAGTGTACTTGCCTTCGACATCAGCACATCGATCTTCTCTTTCAGGCCGATCTTGAAGAGCGTGTGGTCGATATCGTTGCGCGAGCGGGCAGTATGCAGGCGACCGGCGATATCGACGCCGATGCGCGCTTTAAGCTCCTTCTCGATCAGGAAGAAGAAGTCTTCGACTTCGCCGGTATAGACCAGCTTCGCCGGGTCGACCTCTTTGTCTATTGCAATAAGGGCTTCAGCGATCTTCGCTGTGATTGCCCGATCAAGGATGCCGGTTTCGGCAAGCATCACCAGATGGGCGCGATCGATGCGACGAAAGCCGTCGACATGATGGTTCTTGGCGCCATCGAAGAGGGGGCGCAGTACCGTTTCCTTGTAGACCGGATCGGGAAACTTGCTGGTGTCGGAAAGGCGCGGGTCTTTGTCCGCCATGGCTTTATCCTTTCAGGCCGGCGAGCATCACACCGCGGACGATGTAGCGCTGCAGGACGAGGAAGACGATGAGGGTGGGGAGGGTGGCGATCGCAGCACCCGTCATGATCATTTCCCACTGGATTGACTGTTCGACGGCGAAGCTCGAGAGGCCGACAGGCAGAGTATAGAGTTCCTTGCTGGTGGTGACGATCAACGGCCAGAAGAAGGCGGTCCAGTTGCCGAGGAAGGTGAAGATGGCAAGCGCCGAGAGTGCCGGCGTCACCAGAGGCATCGCCACTTTCCACCAGATCTGGAATTCATTGAGGCCGTCGACGCGCGCAGCCTCGATGAAATCATTGGGAACGGTCTCGAAGAACTGCTTCATCAGGAACGTGCCGAACGCGGTCATCATGCCGGGAAACATGATGCCCCAATAGCTGTCCAGCCAGCCTAGCTGGCTGGACATCAGGTACCACGGAATGACCAGCATCTCGGTCGGGATCATCAACGTCGAGAGAATGGCGATGAAGACGAAATAACGGCCACGAAACTCGAATTTTGCAAGCGTGTAGCCGACAAGACTGTCGAAGAAGCAGTTGGAAATGGTGACGGTGACGGCCACAAACATGGAATTGAGAAACCAGCGCATGAACCGGCCATCGGCCAGCACCGAAATATAGTTCGCAAGCGTCGGCGCAGCTGGAATCAGCCGGAGGTCATAGACCTGATCGGCGGTCTTCAACGAGGTGGAGAACATGAACAGCAATGGCGAGATCATGATCAGCCCGCCGATGAAGAGCAGCGTCCAGGTGATGATCCGCCCCGGTCGGATATTGGCGTGGGAAAGTGCTGGCGTATCGGTCATTTCTTTTCCCTCAGAATCCAGAGCTGCAGTAGCGACACGATCAGCAGGATGGTGAAGAGCACGACCGTTTGTGCAGCCGCATAACCCATGGCGTAGGAACCGAAGGCAGTCTGGTAGATCATCAGCACCAGCGGTTTGGTCGAGCCGAGGGGACCGCCGGGATCGTTCGTGGTCATGTTGTAGACCTGATCGAAAATCCGCAGGAACGCGATCGAGGAAAAGACCACGAGGAAAACGGTGGTGGGTTTCAGAAGCGGCAGGGTGATCTTACGCAGGATCGCCCATTCACCGAGGCCATCGATCCGGGCTGCTTCGTAGAAGGTTGTCGGAATGGCGCGCAGTCCGGCCATGAAGATGATGACTTGGAAACCGAGCCCGGCCCAGATCGCCGTGACCATGATGGAGAACAGCGCCTGGTCGGTCGATCGGATGAAGGGCTGTTGCGGAATGCCGATCAGAGCCAAGAGGTCGTTGATCACGCCGATCGGTGGAGGCTGGTAGAACCAGCGCCATACCCAGGCCATGGCCGCGGCGGTGGTCAGGTAAGGCAGGAAATACAGAGCCCGGATGAAATTGTGCATGAACCGCACCCGGTCGAGGAAGAACGCGACTGTGAACGCAATCAGCAGGCTGAGTGGCGTGCCGATGATGAGATAGGTGAAGGTGTTGCGAAACACCTTCCAGAATTGCGGATCCTTGAACAGTTTGACGTAATTGGCAAAGCCAACAAATTTTGCAGGCCGCACCAGATCCCAATTGGTCATCGACAGGTAGAAGGCCTGAAATGTCGGATAAAAGCGGATGACGGCGTAAAACAGGACAGGGATTGCCAGAAATCCCCATACCCAGAGCAGCCTTTTAGTGCGCATCGAGAGCGGGTCTGCCGGCATGGCCGCCGCAGTCCCGCCGGGGCGGCCGCTCGCCGCCCCCTGCAGATTGTCCGTATCCATCATCAACTCCGCTTTCTCTGATCGGCGCTTATGGCATTGCCGCGTCGATCATTTCCTGCTCGGCTTCTGCCGCCTGCTTGAGAGAATCCTCGGGCGATTGCCCTTCGAGGAGAACGCGGTTGACCATGTCGATGGCGTTCTGGCGTTGGCCTAGCTCATCCTTGAACATCGTCGTATGAGCGTAATCCAGCCCCTTCAGGAACGGTCCGTAGATCGGGTCCTTGAGGTTGGCGTCCGTCAAGGCCGCCGAGCGCAGGGCCGGCAGTTCGCCGACAACCTTTAGCCAGATGGCCATCGCTTCCGGCGAGGTGAGATAGGTGAGGAATTTCTTCGAGGCTTCCAGCTCTTCCCCGCTCGTCTTGGCGCCGATGCCATTGGCGAAATAGCTGGCATAGTTGGAACGCAAACCGTCCTTGTTGGCCGGCAGTTCGGTCACGCCCCACTCGAAATCCTTGATCGTCGAGAAGGCGCCAAGACGGAAGGTGCCGTCGATCGTCATACCGGCCTTGCCGGCTCGGAACGCGGCCTGCCCCTCGTCCATAAAGCCAGCCGCGCCGATCTTCTTTTCCGTCTGCAAGCTGGTGTAGAATTTCAGCGCCTGAACACCTGCATCGCTGTTGTAGGCGACCTTTGTATCGTTGTCGGTATAAGGTTCTCCACCGAACTGACGGACCAGCACTTCGCGCCACCACTGGTGATCCTGGCCGGTCATGTCCAGCGTTGAACCGGCAACGGTGACATTGCCTGTTGCATCGTGCTTGGCGATCTTCTCGGCCGCGGCAACGAATTCATCAAGTGTCTGCGGCGGCTTGTTAGGGTCAAGACCGGCTTCGGTAAACAGCTTCTTGTTATAGAAGACTGCGAGCGAGCGCACGGCGGTCGGCAGGCCGTAATAGTTGTCGTCGCGCTTCATCGCGCTGACGATCGGGAAGAAATCCTTCTCGATCTTGTCATGCGGGAACGTATCTGCCGGCAGGGGCTGAAGAATGCCGCCGGCCACGAACTTGTCGAGCCAGCCATAGAAAAGCTGCATCACATCCGGGCCATTGCTGGCCATGTTGGCGGCAATAACGCGCGTCTGGTAGTCGGCATAGGGGAAGGTAACCTGCTTGACCGTTATGTCAGGGTTCTTGGTCTGGAAGTCGGCTATGAGCTGATCCATCGCCTTTACGCGTGTCTCGAAAACATACTGCCAGTATTCGATTTCCACTGCCTGTGCCGCGTTGAACGCGAAAGTGCTGAATCCGGCAACGAGCCCGGCCAGCAGAACTGACTTGCGCATGTGAGCCTCCATTTACCCCACCGGTTCTTCCGGTTTTCGGGGTTTGATTGTTCCCTGCATTCGGCCGCGTTACGGCCGATGCGTTGTCATCTGTGCGGACGGATCCAACAGGTCATCCTGTATCGCAGGGACTGCCCCGGCTGCCGTAAAGCTTCCCTGAGCGGCTGGGTTTGTCAATAAGATAATTTACTTGAGTTATTGTATTTGCGGTGGCGTCGGCGGAGATCCTGTGGTTTGAAAGCGGAAGAGGTTGCAGAAATGACGATTCACACAATCGGCGCTCATCCAGTGGCCATCGGGAAAAATCCCGAGCGAAGCCGCGATCACAATCGCCGGGTGGTGCTCGATATTGTGCGTCGTCACGGCTCGCTTGGTCGAGCTCACATCGCCAAACTTACGCAACTGACGCCGCAGGCTGTCGCTAACATAGTCGATGAGCTGATGGGCGAGGGCCTTCTGATGGAGACCGGCCGGCTGCGTTCCGGCCGAGGTCAGCCGCCGATCCAGTTTGCGGTCAATCCGGATGGTGGTGTCACGATCGGTGTGGAGATCGCGGCAGACCATATGGTGACGGTCGCACTCGATTTTGCCGGCCGGCTCCGCGGACAGCGAATTGCGCCACTCAAGGACACGACGCCCGGCTACATCATATCTGCCTTCTCGCGAGAGTTCTCTGGGTTGGCAGGATCGCTTGGTAGCAAATTACTTGGTGTCGGTGCGGTCATGCCTGGTCCCTTCGAGATCGACGGCATGACTTCCGTCGGGCCGACCACGCTTTCAGGTTGGGCAGGTGTCGATGCCGCTGAGGCGCTTAGCCAAGCTTGCGGCCATGCCGTTGTGGTGGAGAATGATGCGACGGCTGCAGCAGTCGGCGAACGGCTGTTCGGATCCGGTCTCTCGATTTCCAATTTCTGCATGATCTATTTCGGTGTCGGCCTCGGTCTTGGCATCATCCAGGACGGTGCGCCTTATCGCGGCGCCTTTGGCAATGCCGGAGAAATCGGTCACGTGACCGTTGTGCCGAAAGGGCGGCTGTGCCCGTCCTGCGGCCAGTGTGGTTGTCTTGAAGCCTATGCCTCGGTCTATGTGCTCAAGCAGCAGCTGGCTGCGGTCGGGATCGCCGATAGCGAATTCTCCGACCTTGAGCGACTGCACGCGGAAGGCCATCCGACCCTCATGGCATGGATAGAGGACGCAGCCACCTATTTCGGTCCGATGGTTGCCATGCTGGAAAACATTCTCGACCCGCAGACCGTCATTCTCGGGGGCGCTTTGCCGGATGCGATCATCGACGAGATCGTGGTTCGCATGGGGTCGCTTCCGACATCCGTAGCCAGCCGCAGGCAGCGCGAACTGCCGCGCGTCATGCGCGGAAAAACCGGGCAATTGACAGCGGCCCTCGGCGCCGCAGCCATTCCCCTGTTCGACATCGTCACACCGAAACTCGAAATTTCACCCGGAAACACGATTTTAGCCTGAACGTATAATGAGGTGATAGCCCAATGCTGAGCGCGCGCGAACGTATCGAAAAACAGATGGCCGCTCCCGCTCTGGTCCGGCTCCACCGCAAGCTTTCCCGGTTGAAATCGACTGTGACGGTGATGAATACCGGCGCCCATCCTGACGACGAGCAGAACGGCCTGCTCGCCTTTTTGCGACTCGAACACGGCATGCGGGTGATCGTTGCCTGCTCGACGCGTGGCGAGGGAGGGCAGAATGCACTCGGATCGGAGCGACGTGGTGCTCTCGGCGTCCTGCGCTCGCGCGAGATGGAGGAGGCGGCGCGGATCATTGATGCAGATGTCGCCTGGCTTGGGCATGGTCCGGACGATACGATCCACGACTTCGGGTTTTCCAAGGACGGGGATGCGACCTTCGCCCGTTGGGGTGAGGCGCGTATCGTCGAGCGCCTGGTGCGAGCTTATCGCAAAGAGCGGCCGGATATCGTCATCCCGACCTTTCTCGACGTACCGGGACAGCACGGCCACCATAGGGCTATGACCCGCGCAGCCGAGGCCGCCATTGTGCTTGCTGCGGATGCGACCGCGTTTCCCGAACATCTCGCTGAAGGCCTAAAACCCTGGAGGGTCGCCAAATACTATCTGCCAGCATGGTCCGGCGGGGGCGGGACATATGACGATGTGCTGCCGCCACCTGATGCGACCATTACTGTGGAGGCTTGCAGTCGCGATAAGGCTACCGGTGCGGAATATGGCCGGATCGGCGAGTGGTCACGTTATTTTCACGCGTCGCAGGGCATGGGCGATTGGCCGATGCAGGCAAAATCAGTCTGGCCACTACACCTCAAGCAGACTTCGATTGCCGCTAACGAAGAGCGGTTCATTTCCGATGGACTGCCAAATTCCTTTGAGCAGCTTGCGGCGTTTCCTGACCTGCCGGACGAGGTCGCGGCGGCGCTCATTTCCGCGGACACTGCAATAGCCGCAGCCATCGAGGCTTTCCCACATCGTGAAACCATCGTTTCCATGTTGACACATGCGGCCGGGCACCTCGAGAACGTCGTCGCGAATGCTTCCGAAGAGTTTCTGGCATTGCACGGCCATCGCATCGAACGCAAACGCATCGAGATAGACGCCGCGATCCTGGAGGCGGCCTCCATATTCGAATTTGTGTCTGTCGGTCACCCTTCCATTGCTCCGGGTGGAAGCACGGTGCTGACCGCGGAACTGGGGGAAGGAGCTCGCAGATACAATGTCGATATCTCGCTTGTCCTGCCATCCGGCGTGAGCGCGGAACACACATCATACGGCTCATCGCGAACTTTTCTGCTGACCGCATCCGCCAATGCCAGGCTTTCCGATCAATTTCTGCCTGATTGGTCATGCCTTGGAGGCAACGGTCATGCTTCTGTTCGGGCTTCTGCAGAGATAGAGGGGCGTAGCGTTACCGGGGTGTTTGATCTGGAGGAGCCGTTTATCGTTTCTGCCGCGCACGCGATAAAGCTTCGCCCCGATGCCCTGCTTGTACCGCTCGACACGCGATGCCGGGGATGGCAGGTCAAGGCTGATTTGACAGGGGAAGCGGCAACGCTTTCGTTCGATTCACCTGCCGGCTGGGCTATGGTGGCTTCTGGCGAAGATTGGACCCTGACGGCCCCGGAGAGAATTGCACCTGGCTTTACCGGTGTCGGGGTTAGCGTTGGCGGTCATCCGGCATTCGAGGTCGAGACCATGTCTTATCCGCATATCAGCCGGGCAGAATTCCGCCGACCAGCGGCGCTCAATATACTGGCGCTGGATTTGCAACTGCCGGAAGGAGCCCGCATTGCCTATGTCGGTGGTGGTGCCGACAAGGTTGGTCTCTGGCTAGCCCGCATGGGGCTTGATGTAGTCGACCTCGATGCCGTCGGTCTTGCGAGAGATCTTTCGCAATTCACCACAATCGTCGTCGGCATATTCGCCTTCGGCCTTCGCGAGGATCTGGCAGCGATAACGCAGCGGCTGCATCAGTTCGTGGAAAACGGTGGGCACCTGGTTACGCTGTACCATCGTCCCTCTGACGGCTGGCATCCTGATGAGACACCGGTTCTTCGTCTGCAGATCGGATCTCCTTCCGTCCGTTGGCGGGTTACCGACCCCCGCGCCGAAGTTACGGTGCTTTCGCCTGACCATTTGCTGCTCTCCGGCCCGAACCTCATCCACCCTGAAGATTGGGAGGGATGGAACAAGGAGCGCGGTCTATATTTTGCGTCGAGCTGGGACGAGTGCTACGAGCCGCTTCTCTCCATGCATGATGTCAATGAACAACCACTGAAAGGCGCACTGCTTTCCGCCGAGATTGGCAAGGGCAGGCACACGCATGTCAGTCTGACCTTGCATCACCAGATGGATCGCCTCGTTCCGGGCGCGTTCCGGCTCATGGCCAATCTTGTTCAGCCCGCTTGAGATGCTGTTTCGGACCTGGCAACCTCTTAGCAAGCGCGAAGGGGAGGTGGTTTGCCGATTGATGAATCGGGGAGGTGCGCTTAAACCGTAGTCAGCATAATCAGGAAACAGACATGACTGACAGCAAGTATTTCAGTGCGGTGGGCGGACTGCCGCCTCAGACGCAACTTCTCTCCAGCAAGGCCGTTTTCACCACTGCCTACGCGGTCATTCCGAAGACGGTGATGAGCGACATCGTCACCAGCGTTCTGCCGCATTGGGAAAAGACGCGGGCGTGGATCATCAGTCGTCCGCTGTCCGGTTTTGCCGAGACATTCTCGCAATATATCGTCGAGGTTTTGCCCGGTGGTGGCAGCCTGCGCCCTGAGCCGGATATCCGGGCCTCCGCAGCTATATTCGTGGTAACCGGCGATCTGACGATCGACTTCGAGGGCGTCTCGCATCGTCTGCGCGAGGGATCATTCGCCTATCTTCCTGCCGGTTCGAAATGGACCTTGCACGGTGAAGGCGACAAGCCCTGCCGTTTTCACTGGGTGCGCAAGGCATTCAAGGTGGTGGAAGGGCTGGAGGCGCCTCCGGCTATCTTCACGCATGAGGACGAATGCGTCATGGATCCGATGCCGGATACCGAGGGCCGCTGGGCGACGACGCGTTTCATCGATCCGTCGGATGTTCGGTACGACATGCACCTGAACATCGTTACATTCGAGCCTGGCGCCGTCATTCCGTTCATGGAAACCCATATCATGGAACACGGTCTCTATGTCCTCGAAGGCAAGGCGGTCTATCGACTCAACCAGGATTGGGTAGAGGTCGAGGCCGGGGACTATATGTGGCTGAGATCCTTCTGCCCGCAGGCATGTTACGCCGGTGGTCCCGGCCGTTTCCGTTACCTCCTCTACAAGGACGTGAACCGCCACGCCGATCTCTGGTAGGAGGCAAGCCCTACTGCCCGCATGAATTTAAGGCGTCAATGATGTAGGCAGCCATTGAGTTGGCCACCTACCTCTTAAGAGATTCAATGGGTTACGCCACTCGAAGCCAGCGGCAAAAGACCGAAAAGACAACTTGAATTGTCGGCAACTCACAACTATCTGATAAAATTGAATAATTGTCGATGTCTTAAATAAGCGAGCTGAGGCTTTTAGAGTCGAGGTTAGAGGCCATACCTGCCGCAGATTCCGGCTCGCCGAATGTAAATCTACAGGCCATTGCGCCGGCGGCCTGGGTGACTCAGACTCAGTGGAAACACTGAGTGAAGAAATTATGGATTACACCCAACTCTACTCTCGTCGGATCGACGAAATTGCACGGAACCGAAAAAGATTGTTACCCGACAACTCGCACGAAATAGATGTGGCGGCCATCGAGTTAAAGCGTGTATACCGCGCATTTAGCGATAGCCGCTTTGCATTGACGCCTGCCGAAGCTGTCAGTGTAATCGCCGATTGGACCAAGCCGGAGCTGCGCCGGATAAATCTGCGCCTCTTTTCGAAGCTTCTTCTCTCTGGTGTGAACGAACTCGGTCATCAGCACGGAAGACCTTGGACGCCGCTGCCTCACGTCGACAAGCGCGCCTTTCTAGAGATGCTACGCTTCGCGAGGCAGTTAGGAGCGTACTTTCTCGTGCATTCGGTTAACGCCAAAGAAGGGTTCTAACAGTAACAAGGCGGGCTGATGATAGGAGGTCCCTTTGTTCAATGAAATTGATGAGCTGATATCTAATTACAAAGCCGAATTTGAAGACAGGGCTCGAGAGCTTTACGCGGAATTTATCGACACGCTGCGGCATCTGGATGAGCAGAGCTCCAGCGACGATAGCGACGTCGACCTAGAAGAACGCCGCCTAGAGATGCATGAAATAGCGGAACGCTTATACGATTTGGCTTACGTATTTTGCATTGAACATCGAAGGCCGATCGCTCATGAAGCGGGGCATTGTCCTCCTCGATATGACTACGATCCGCCACACGTCAGAGCAGAGAAAAAAATAGAACTAGACCTCCAAGACTGGCTGAGTGAACACTTCGGCGAGACTTGGACTTCTGGACAGGGTTTCGGGCGTTAGCGGAGCTGCAGGGCCCTGTCCTCGAACGGATGCGTGCAGATTTGGAAAGCGCTTTCGCGAATTGTGACCACGAGTGATCGGTGGATGTTGAACTGAACCTTGATCTCCTCACTGTATGGTCAGTTAGAGCTTATGGCCTCGCCGTGGATCCAGATGAAGCGATGGATTTCGGCTCCCCCGCTGAGTTCAATAACATGTTCAATATAATGTTCATACCGATGCATATCGTCCCACCATCCACGGCCCATTTGGCTGATTAATTTCTGCGGGCGCTCGCGCACTGATGCACGTGCTAACCAAGACCTTGGGTCTTCCTCGAGACGCCGTATTATACGGTCCTCAAAATCTAGCATGGACCCATCGCCGTGTACTCTTTCAATTCCTTCCCATACGTCTCGAATATGCCTTGCTTTTCGATGACTTCGGGAGGGGTTCTCCAATCGGGCGAACGCTCCTCGAACTGGATATCGGATCTCAGTGATCTGAGACTTCCCACCCTTACGTAAGATCTGATGCAGTGCTCGAATTCCGAGAGACCTGAGAAACAGAAGCTTGGGAAGCGCTCGAATGGCTGGGGTCTGCTTGATCCGGCAGAAATCGTGCGGTCAGTTGGCAGAGCCTCACCCCCTACAGCGGGTTCGACCACTGCGAATGATCGAGCTTCATTTTGGTCCCGACAGCGAGCCCTGCGGCGAGGCTTTCGTTGTCAGATTTCTCTCTGGAGACTTTAGTTTCAGACGTGGACATTCCGAATCCTAATAGGTTGCTAAGAAGCAATTAGACCTCGGATCGCACGCGGTACAGTAGCCGGCAGCTGAGCAAGATCGATAGCCTTTCACTCGACCTGCTTCTGCCATCGGGTGGAGACTTATCAGCGATTGCGCCGGCAGACTCCGTGACTCAGACTCAGTGAAACCACTGGAAGAAATCATGGAGTACGTAGAAAAAAATTATGATCCGAGGGGCGAGATTGCCCAACATCGGAAAAATACGAGGTCCGATAGGGAAGGGAGTGAATGTCCAATCCGTACAGGTCCTCGCCAGAGGACCGCATCTTCCAGCCGCCTCAAAGCTGATCACCGCGGTGATGTTCACGCAAAATATCGGGGTCTGAAACTAGCTATCCGGATTGGGAACATCGGAAGGGCGAGGACGCTTCTGAAAGAACTGGATCAAGCCGACCTGCCGTCCGAGATCGATATCGCGCACACATCACGGATGTTCGCCGATTGCGAAGTGCTGGAGCGACGATACGGAGTCGGCTGCTTGCTGGATTTACGTCACCCTCTAGTCCTGACAATGATAAACACTGGGCGGGTGTCAGATGAGCAAATTGCTCGCGCGCAGCGCCTCTTTGCTAAAATTGGGGACTATCAGCTTGATAGGCTTGTGCCAGGGCTTCGACCCCCTCCGGTGCGGGCATCACGACCGCTGGGTCATCTACGCGAGCCGCGAAAAACTCCTGAGGGATAGTATCCAATACAATCGTAATCCATCCCTCGACTTCGTCTACGACTTCGATCTTTCCATCAGCGCGTGAGATGCGTTTTCTCACGAATGCCTGAATGATACGCGGCTCATAATCTTTTTCATCAACGCCCGGTTTGTCTTCAAGGCTGTAGAGCTCCGCTTGAGCCTCCATCAGCGAGAGAGACGGACGCGTTATGATGGAATTTGAAGTGACGCCGAAATAGAACGTTTGCCCATCGTATTCATAAAATGATATATACATGGTAGCCTTTTCAAAAGAGCTCTTAAGTTAAAACCTCTAACCGTGGTCCCAAATAGCTTACCAACGGTTCACCTGTCAGCTTTCGCCCGTCGCTTGAATATTCGAGGCAGGAGAAGATGTGGCGACCGCGACATTTCAATCAGAAGGTCGGATCACTTCCACAAATGATACCACTGATCGCCCAAAGGCTGTTGCTACCGCCCATGCGAAGAAGCCTGCCAAAATCTCGGCGTTGTTGACGAAGATTGAACCTATGGTCACGTCTGTTAGCTGACTGAGGCCATAGAACGTCAAGCTTGTTGTCAATGCCGTCCAGAGATTCCAAGACGCGTCCAACCCCGCCTTGACCCGCTTCCGCCTGAGCTTTTTTTCAGGATCCCAGACAAGACGAAGCAGCAACAATGACGAGATAAGGACCATAACAAAGGGAGTCAGGCTTCCAACGACAGTCTTGATCAAGACCCCCGAAAAGAACGCAATGATGGCAAATCCCGCGAGCAAAATTATCGTTGTGGCCCACAACGGAATTTCGCGCTCGTCTTTTTGATCTGTGTTCGGAAGAGAGGGGTTCATGATGATACTCGTCGTGTGATTTTTCAGACTAGATAGGGGCGAAATCTCTATATCCTGTCATCAAACAGCGTAAACAAATCACCTGCTCCTATGCCACGGAACGAGGGGGAATAGGGAATGAATACAGCAGCAGACACTGGCCGCAGTAGGTCGCGCGAAGACTAGCATAGCTGCGTGCAGTTGGTTGCGCGATCGAGAGCAGCGGTCCGCCTACACGGCTGGTTTGACAGCCCATTGAAATGCTTGGTGACTAACCGGTCTAGCTAAGGCAATCTCCGATATTAAGCCGCTCGTAGTACCTTGATAATGTGTGAGACGCGGCGTTTTCCTCGTTGATAAGATTCACCGAACTTCGCAGTATGGAACCGAATTCGATTGATGGGGAAACCTCAACGGAGCGAAGGTGACTGAACTAAAGCCTGATACGGATAGACCACTAGAGAATGCCACCGATGACAAATATGGCTTTTCGGCAATTGCCTCAAAGCTGGCATCCGGCGTCGCCGCGGCTGTCGGCGGAGACGGAATTGTAATAGGTATTGAGGGGCCATGGGGATCCGGTAAGACGACGCTTTTGAACTTGCTCGAGAAAGAGTTGAAACGTCAAAATGCCGAGCATTTCCATGTTGTGAAAATCGCACCGTGGATGAGTGGCGATCAAACGAACCTAGTCGATGCGCTTCTAAGCCCTATCGCTGAGATCCTCGAAAGAGCTAAGAAAGAAAAGTCACGCTTTTGGTCGCGGGATAAGGGGCGCGATCTAGCCGAGATGATGTCGCGGTATAGCATACGGACAGGGAGACTCTTAGCTCCGATTGCACGCTTTGCAGGGAACTTCATTCCAGGAGCGAGCATTGCCGCCGAAGCGATCGACGTCGGGTCTGGCGTGCTCTCGAATTTCGGCCGAGAAGCGACACTCACCGATCTCAAAGCTCGCATCGCGACGGCCTTATCCGAGGGGGAGACAAATTTCGTCGTGATAATCGACGACCTTGATCGGCTGGACCCTTCACAGGTCGTAGAGGTTGTCCGGCTCGTTCGCTCGGTCGCTGATTTCCCAAAGATTGCCTACATACTTTGCTATGATCGGAGCGTGTTGAGCCATGCTCTTCAGAACGGTTTGGGTGTGCCGAATGGCGACGAGTTCCTCCAAAAAATTGTGCAACTAACGTTTGCCATCCCTTTACCGGAGCCATTTGATCTTCGTGCTGATTTCCTTCAGGAGGCGCGCGCTATCTATGAGAAGGTCAACAGCCGTGACATTGAAGGCAATGAGGAGACTGACTTCCGAAACGCGGTTGATAGGGAGGGCGCGGGGCTCCGAACACCCCGCGAAGTTAAACTCGCGTTGAATGGATTGAGGTTTACCTACCCGAGCTTGAAAGATGACGTTTATTTTCCGGACATGTGCCGATTGAATTTGCTGAAGGTTACAAATCCGAGGCTTTATCGTTGGATCGAGGAATACCTCGGATTGCGCTCGGTGCTTGTAACTGGCGATGCAAGCGTCTCCAATGCGGAGAAAGCTCGGCTTGGAACCGACCTGGGGGAGTTGCTTCCGCTAGATGACTCGCGATCGGGGAGGTCGATTTGGAGCTTAAGGCGCTTTCTTCCGGGAATTGAGAAGGCCGATAATCCGGGCGAGCGGGTTTTTGCCTCATCTAGCTATGGTGAAGTCACGGACTTGATCCTGCAGCGCCGACTTGGGTCGCCGCTGCACTACCGGTTCTACTTTGCACTCAGTCCACCAAAGACAGTCATTCCCGATGCCGAATTTGAGCAGCTATTAGCTTGGGCGGGCAGTGACACCGACGCCCTTGTTAAACAACTGCGACAATACGGTTCGAGTAAAAGGTTGTCCGGCCGAAACTGGTTCGAATACGTTCTACTGAGGCTTGACAACGCAATGGTAAACACGCTCGATCCGCAGCAATGCAAGGGCTTGGTTGTCGCGCTGGCCACGGTACTTGATGACATCTCGACGGATAATCCGGAGGTCCGGATGAGCCTCGTTTCATTTGAGAGGGAGGCGTGCAATTTAGCTGTCGAGGTATTGATTCGATTGAGGGATCTTGACGGCGCAGCTTTCGCAAATTTGCTGGACTGGTTAGCGGCAGAGGCTCCTGCTATCAACTGGCTATATGGATCATTATTTGTGTCCGTTCTCGGAGAACCGGACCCCAATCGACTGCGCTTTGCCCCCTCTCTGGTTCTCGGGGAGCAGCACAAGAAGCGTATCCGAACGAAGCTCAAAGAGCGGGCGTCTGCAGCTACTACCAAGGCTCGTTTGCAGCATTTGCCTCGTCTGAGCTCCTACTTGAGAGGATGGCGTGACGTCTCCAGCCAGATAACCGTGAGGCGCTGGGTAGCAAGTTTCATCAAATCGGACGAGCGATTTCTTTGGTTGCTCGAGCAGCTGCGTGGTTGGGCGATGAGCGATCGAGTGTACTATCCGCTGCACCGGGAGTCAGTTGATAACTGGATGTCCTTTGACCAAGCCGTGTCGCGGCTAAAGCTGCTGGAATCCAACGCAACCCATCGCACGAAGGCGAAACAGCTCTTGCATGCTATCGAGTTGAGCCGAGACTGAAGGTGACACAGTCATCAGCAAAAGGCAGCCGAGTGCTAGGGCTGGCTGGCTGTAAAAGGCCAAGGGTTGTTAAACGTGGATCGTACCTGACCAACCTGTCTCCCTTCGGTCATGGGGTTCGCACCACGTCGACGTCGGTCAACGTTCGGATGCTCGTGTTCTCGCCGCCAAGTCGGGCACACGAGTACAGAACAAAGTTTACAGTCTCGTAGCAGTCGAGCACCACTTCAAGTACGTCGGTTCCTTCCGTAATAGTCGGCATAACTATGTTCCGATGGTAGCGGAACAAACCCATCCCGTCGTTAGCGGATCTTAGTCGTCCCATCCTTTCCGCGTGTTTTTGGCCATACGTTCGACGATGGACGAATTCGTTCCGCAGCTCGGTTGCGAATTCCAGCCACCCCGTCGTTTCATACTTCGTTGATGGAGCGCCCTTGGCACCAATGAGATGGTTGTCCACGAAAAAACGTAGGAGCGGAGACCGGTCAAAGTCATCCGCGCGAACCACGTCTATCAGCTTGGCCATAGAGTCCGTTTTATGAGGATCTTTTCCCAGTTGCGCAGCAATGAACGCGGCCAAATAGTCTCGTGTAGCTCCCAGATGCAGGAAGAATGACTGGACCATTGCGTAAAATGCCTGGTCTCTTGTCGTTGAGATGCCACTTCCATCTATACGGCCAGCCGCTAGATGGGTCATTAGCTCTTCATGATAGAAGCCAGCGAGATATTCGACCGAGCTATCAAGGTTTTGGAGGCTGGACCGTATTGATCCCGCAAGTCTCTCTATGTCGCCCGAGGCGTCGATAATTGCTTCAGTCTGCGTTCGCGTTAAACCTGGCTTCAGTAGGTTTTCGGTTCTTAGTCGGCCCAGATTGCTCGCGATATTGCCCCAAAGATCTCGAGGTCCGACCGAAAAGTTTAGTTCCCCTCGGATAAACGGCACCCAATGTGTCGTCTGCTCCCCTCCGACTATATCGATCGATTTGAAAGCTATGAAACGGTAGCCAGCATTTCCCATAATGCTTCTGATATGGTTCTTGGTATAATGGCCTGTAACAGATGGGCGGCCGCCGACTAGGCGAGGTACCAGACGCCACTTATCTCGAGTTATCTCGGCAGCCGTTAGGCCTCCACTGAAGACCATAGTGAAAATTCTGCCGTCTTCCATGCTGTCGATCGGCCGGATAAAGTCCGACCCCAGTTCCTCTTGCATGCTTTAAAAGTCCCCCGATCTATCCGCGCCCGTATCCCAACGACCCTTGGCATTTATCCATTAGTTCGCTGCCAATGGAAGCGCAGAAATCCCCCTCTACAGCGCACTAGCGCTTTAAGGGTCAACGAGGCTGTTCATGTGTCGCACGTGTTCTCAGGTACTGCGAGCGATCGCCGCGACGCCAAGGTGAGCGTGATAGTTCTGCAGCGTGCTGTACTTGTATTCGCGTCCCAAGAAGGTCTGCTTGTCTGCGTTCGCGGCATCAACGTAACGTTTGACGTACTTGTTAAACTGCTTCTCGATGAATGCCGCTTTCTCGCGGACAAGCACGAATTGATCATTCGGAATCTTGAACGGGTCGGGCGAGATAAAACGGTCCTCAAGCAACAGCACGGCCTTCGAGAAGTCGAGGCCTTTTTGTTGAGAAGTTTTAAAACAGTGATTGTGCGAGATATGCGATCTGAAGGGAATCCCGAAGCGCAACGCCATAGTGGTCACGAGCGCTATCCCGTAACCACGCGTCTTTCCGTCATCCGATGTGGCGGCATGTTTGTCTAGAAGTTCTACCAGATGCGAATTTTCGATGTAGAAGGCTTCGGTCAGTTTTTTTACGTTCATCAAAGAATCCAGCACAAAAAAAGCCCCTCTCGGGGCCTTTTTCTCATTCATTGGGACTTCTTTTTTTAACGTGGCGCTACCCTACGACCACATCATTCTGGTCGAGCACTTCTTTTTTTTACGTGGCGCATGCTCTGCGACCACATCAATAACACGAGACTATTCAGCCGCTTTGTCAGTGTCAAGATTATAATGGATGAGGCAGTGTCAAGTTCCCGAACACAAAACTAAAAAAGGCGGTTGCCCGCCTTTTTGTCCACCCTTAGGTGGTAGCATTCAGATTGGACCGCGAGGGTCGTTGCGATCGTGACCGCACAAGGTAGATAAGTGAACCCGTCTGTTTTGTCAACCGTCGTCATTTACTCGTCAGCACATCCAGATAAGCCATGGCTCGTTCTTCGAAGCCTGCTTCATGCTGCTCGTTCAGCGCCGCGACGACGGCATCGTGCTCGATTTTCAGCGCGTCCATTTTAACTTTCGCCTTATGATCGAAGTGGCTGCGCAAAGCCGTCATTCCGTTTGCCACGGCGTCTAAAATTGCGCCGAAATCGTCCTTCGATACTCGCGGAACAAATTGTCCGCTAGGGCCAAGGTACCTTTCCAAGCGTGTCAAGCGAACCGTCATTATCTGATCACAGATCGCCCACGTTCGGCGACCGTCACTTGGGCTCGGGTTGCTGCTGAGCTCGTGGATATAGGGCGGATATCTGCCTGTGGCGACGCTCTTCTTGGGTTCCTCGCTTGTCAGAGGCACAAAGGTGACCGTCTCAACATTCTCTTGAGTCGTTTTTGCGCCGCTCAGAATGATTCCAGGGTGGTAACCGGTAAACTCCGGCTCCAATGAGTCGGTAAAGGTCCCTATCCAATAGACATCGCGCGGCGAGGGAGCCAGCTTAATGGTCAGCTTTTTCGTGTCCCAGTGCGGTTGTTGTCCCCGTAGCATCATCAGTCTCCAACTCAATCGTTGGCAGTTAACACGTTGCGGACGCGTAGTCATCCTGAACTCGCCTAGAGCGTTCAATTTGAGCCGAAACGTAGTTACGTTATCGCAAGCCCGCGGCCGCACGGCACTGCAGCACTCGCTTATAAAAAGAGGCAACGTCCGCCAGGCTTTCACGCTCTTACTCTGGAAGCCATTCCTTCGTTAGAAACGGCGGTCTTGTAGGAAAGCGTTCATAGTGCACGCCACCAGTTTTCGGGAAGAACTCGTCGCCTTTCGGTAGAATGGCTCCGAACCGGTTAAGTGTGCCTGCGTACAGATGCAGCGCAATCTTGTTTGCAAGAGCGACAGCGGGATCGCCCATCATCATGACCGCGCCATCTCGTTCCATAAGCTGCTTGCCAGTATACGACGAAATGACGATGGCTGACTGATTAAGGTATCGCTTCACCAAGGTATCATCGTCTTGGATTTCACCACCGCGCCGAGTAACCGCCATCAAGAAGATCTGCGCCTCTCCGTTTATCGGCTGCGCTGACGAAACGTACACGCCCTCGACAAACTCGTCCGGCAACTTGTTTAGCGCGAGTTTCGGGTGCTTGCCGAGATGAAAATACGCATGGTGATGGACGTCAGCTGCGATGCCGGGCAGCCCGTCAGGAAGCGACGGGACCAAAGTATCGATTGCTGCTGCCGCGTCGGAAATAACAGAGCCGTCCTGCTCCCACACGTCCGCAATGTAGTCGAAATCTTTTAGGATGCAATCCTGGGCGTCCAGCTCACTCACTGTCAGACTACCTACTTGAGTTCGAAGAATTTTGTCGAACTCAATCGCTGCCAGTCGCTTAGCACGCTTGCCTTTTTTTGCCCGCGCACTCAGCATAGAAACCCATTAGCTGGGTTAGGCGCTGCAAGAGTGCGACGCGATCCTCGCGATAGTAATTAGGGTGGTAATCTTCGCTTCTAAAAACAGCCATTTCGATATTCCGATACGGGACATTCAATATCAGAATGGTCGCCGGCGCATCGTTGGCAGTCAATGGGTTTCGGGGGTATATTTATATTAGGCGGCTCGGCATGGTCACTTGCTGATTGACCTCTCAAGATAGCTTATCCATCTGTGAAGCCATCATGACCACTATTCTGCATCCCCATCGATACAAAGACAGTCTGAACCAGATGCTGACGCGCCTAGAGCGCCTCGCACCCGGCGTTACAACTGGCCAACCGACGAGATCATCCGCAAATCTCCTGCGAGAAGAGATGGCTGGAGTTGACGCCGCCGAGCTCCAGCGTCGTTCCGACCTGCTAGGGCACCTCGAAATGCTGGTCGCCGATTGGCGAGATGGACGTGAAGCCGTCTTCATCGAGCAGGTCGATGTCTCCATGCCACTGGTCTCATCAGCTGGCGCAGGGTTGGTCGCCCGCCCGCCGGAGGGGGTCACCTATGTCTGTTTCGGCGGCTCGGCTCCGGTAGTCGGCGACGCTGGCGATGCTGTGGTCGAGGGTTTCTACCTCCGCGAAGTGGATGCCGAAGATGGCTTGTCCGCTGAGGTAACATTTGTTTGCGCGGGCGCAGCCTGGGACGTGATCGGAACGGCCCGCTATTCGGAAGCGGTCTCCACGCTCTCGCAAGCTGCCGTCGGACTTATCCCCATCGGACAAAGCCTCACACGCGCAGAGGCACTGCTATTGTTTGAAGGCGATGACGAGCTGCTCGCAGACCCAGCCATCGAGAAGGCCTGGGCAATGGCAAGCTTTGCGATCGATACCTCAATAGGCATCGTGCCAAATTTCGGTATGGGAACGACGTGCCAATAAAGCAGGAGGCTACCTTCTAGCCACGGCTTGACAGCGTCGACTCCGACCCATTCGGTTTTGCCGATCGTCGCAGTTCTGTCCGGGCAGCGAACTTCATCCTGATTTTATTCGGGCAATTGGCCTCGGATCGCTGATAAGTCCTCTCTATTAAGGAAATAGGCCCTATATTTCTTGTTCGAAAATGCGGGCTGAAGCGAAAGCTTTTTAAGAGTAGAGAGTACAGTGTTGGTGTGAACTCCGCATAACTTTGCAAATCCACTCGCTGAGATGAAACGCTCTTTAAAGCGTTCGACTTCATCTAGTCGGATTGCGTTGATCCTAGAGCGCTCGGCTGATTTCACGGACTTAAGCATGCCGTGGCGAATTAAACAGAGGACCACATGGCTGCTCACCTGCAAGATCTCTCCAGCCTCCTGTGCTGATAAGGCATCTTTCGAGACCAGAGCTTGCCCCTCATCTAGGACCATAAGCGAATGAGCTAGCTCTGGGTGAACTTGTCTGGCGACCCGGCGGAATCGACCGTCGATGACTTGTTTAAGAACTTCCGCAAGGGCGAGGAAATAGGTCTTTGAGTAGGCAGCTAGAGTGACCATCTTCGGCTCGACTTCGCTATTCACCGCCGAGGCGATTTCAGTAAGAAGTGCTTCGGCGCGCGCCTTCCGTGAAATATCGAGGTCGAGCGATCCGCTAGTTGGTCCAAGGAGGCCGCGTGCTTCGATTGTGCCAAATTGCCAAATGGAACAGCCGACAATCCTAGCCCCTTCCGCTTTTGTGAAACGATTACGTGCGTCTTCCTCAATCGCATCACAAACACGAACACCATCATCTTTCGACATATGGATTTCTGGAGTTACCCCGCATCTTCGTGCCACGTTCTCAACTCGACTAACGCTCATGTGGAGAGCGCGGGCAATCTGCTGCGCAGAGGTCCAACGGGAGTCACCGACTGAGCCAAACAGGTCCGCACCATCCAGGATAGGGAACCGGTTCATGGCGTAATCGCGAATCAACTTCCTAATTTGATCGTACTCAGGGTCGAAACGCTGGTGAGCAAGGACTTCATAAAGCCTACCGTAGATAAAATAACCGCCAAATGTCGAATTCAGCCGGAAGGATGTATCACTCGTGATGGCGTCAAGTGCCTTGGTAAGGCCGTCATGCGCCTTTCTCAGAGCCTCAAATCCACGGTCTCCAGCAATCGCCTCCTCCTCGTCGGATAGAGTAGACAAACGCCGGACTTTCCCTAACTCTAGCGATGCACCCAAGATCAAGCTGAAGTCGATTGCTAACGCCAACGGAAGGCCGTCTAACAACGTGCCGTGGTTTTTATGGCCAGCCACACGTTCGTGGATGAAGACTTCGAGTGGACCGCAGTGCCGTTCGCTCCGCGCAGTCTCCAATTCCCCGCTTGCGTCGAGACGGTCAAGGAACAGGCAGAAGTCATCACGGTTACGAGTGTTAAGCATAACCGATGACTCCACGATGGAGCAGTTGTGATAAGCACACGATTTGACTGCACGAAAAATCCACGCCTTGCGCCGATAACGTCGGGTACCAGTCATGCGCTCGTGCCGGGCGTCATCTTCCTCCAGGCACGCAGGGCAATACCGAATGCGCTTCTTTGAAATCAGTTTTCTTTGGTAGGCCCGCTCACTGGGGGACACATCTAGACCCATATCAAGACTAATTGTCCGTTCGCTAATCCACCCATCGGGCAGCCCGGCGCGACTGCGGAACGCCTCGAGCTCCACGCTGTCACCAACCAGCAGCCGATCGTAATTGACGCCTAACATCTCGGTGAATGCCGCGGATAATCCAAACCCATTCGCGCGGGCAGTTCTGGAAACGAAGCTAGTGAAAATCTCGTCGTCGAAAAAAGGTACCTGCAATAAACCAGTCATATGTCTCTCCGCGAAAAATGCTAGCCACCATAGCCGTTTCGATGCGAGCCGCCCTTAGGCGGTTCGCTCGAATGTCTTAGTCAGTCTTCCGTCGCTGGCGAACTCGCGAACGATCTTATGCCAATCTTCTGCGATGAAGACATTGTCCTCATCTTCGCAGTCCGACATACGACGGTAGCCCTTGGCGAAGTGCTGTACGAGCAGACCATCGCCGCTATCCATGTCGTTCATGGCGGCTTCGATCGCGAGCTTCGTCAACTGGATGGTCATGCCGAACCTATTAAGTCCCGCATGACTAAGCCGCCTCAGGAACCGCGTTTTTACCGGAAAGCCCACCTTGAGCTCCGCCGCAGTGGCGAAGCTCTGAACGACGGCGGCGAGCCTACCAAGACTATTCGGATCGTCACCATAGTCTCTGATGTTGATCCTGCGAGACCGACGCTCCATCTGGCCATCCTTGTCCCTATGGATCACTTCGAGTGTTTCCGGGATCCCGACAAGGAAGAGCCAGACGGGCCATGAAGGATCCTGCATCAGAGCCTTCACGGTATCGGTCGTGTGCGTTACGCCCTTCTGCGTGTTGGCTTTCAGGACATGCTGGAACTCGTCGAAGAAGATCATGTGGTAATCTCTGCGCCGAAGCATATCCTTGACCATGCTCCAGACCTCCGTCTCACTTGGCGGCTTCACCATCGGATAGCCGGCAGCCTGGAGAATCTGGACGCCAAGGCCTTTCATCGTGCAGCCCGGAGGTGTGGAAACGCGAAGCCAGATCTGCTTCTCGTTTCCATATGCGTCGATGTAAGGCTCCAAGGCTGGATGAGCTTCTAGTCGCCTGCGAACCAAAGTGCTTTTCCCAGCACCCGATGCACCGGTAACGAAGACAGCGTGACCTTCGGCGGCATTGCCGCCGATGATCTGGGCCAGGATGAGGTCGAGTTCCTCATCGATGCGGTCGTCGTACTCGGTCCGGATATGGTGAAGCTCGACTTCGCGCATTACCTTCGCTCGGTTGTCCAAGCGATTGCCGACCTTGCTCCGGATGTGCTCCAGTGCCGATTTCGGTCTTTCGATTACATCAGTCATCGCGGCGCTTCCTCTTCTCGGTTTCGATCTCAACAATCTGAACCTCGATGTCGTCGTCCTCGTCATCGACTGAGAGTGGGTCCTCGGCCTGCTCTGTCGTCTCAGCTACTGCTGCGTCCGGCTTTGCAGGACGCTCGGTACGTTCTTCATCCTGGCCATCGAGAGGAGCAAACGTGTCCGGACGGCTGTAGAGGCCGTCTTCGGGAAGCAAGGAGTGTACACCGAGACCGATGGAGGCATCCGTCGGTTCAGTGTCGGCAGGCTTGCCGTAGTCGATCTCACGCGGCTGCGAGAACCGCATGTTGGCAAGCCCCTTCTTCTCGAGAAGTCGGATGGTCTCGGCATTATGCTGAGGCGCTGCGATCCCGTAGCGATCTCTGCTCCGCTCGCCTGCTTCCAAGACCTCCTTAAGCGTGCTGGAAACCGCGTTGTATGAAACAGACGACCTTTTGCCGAAGTTGGCCTTGATATAGCGTACGGTTTCCATCCATTCGTCGATCGAGACACCCTTCAGACCATCGAAAGTCGCCGGCACGGAGAACCAGCCGTCCGTCGGGCTCTTCACGGAGATTTCCGACAAATCGAGTGGATTGACCCGGACCTGAACCTCGATATCGTAGTCGTCCTTCCGAAGCTTCTCGAGGTGGCGTGAGGTGTACTTATTTCCGAGGATCTCGATTCCCTGGTTCTCGATGGCGCGCGTAAGCGGGATCCCGAAGATGTCACGATACTCCTCGTCCGAGGGCGGCGGTTGGACCTCGCCTTCGATCTGAGATCCGCGATACCAGGCCTGAAGTGGCGTAAGGCCCATCAATCCCTTCTGGACCGTGTTGTGGTAGCAGTCCACGATTAGGCGAACGAGAAGGTGCCCCAACTCATCGTGGGTCATATGAGCGTGCTTCACCGAGTCGTACTGGTCTCGAAGGATGACGTTCGAGAACGTTTGGCCCCCGGAGAACAATCCGATGTAGCGCTGATTGATGGTTCGAAAGAAGCGTTCGACACGAGCACGCAGGTGAGGGTGCTTTGATGGAGGGATCACATGCTTGTCGGTCAGCGCCATTGCCGCGGCCTGGAAATCAGAGTTGACGTAAGCCGCGCCAGCATCGGTATGGAGGGCACGCGGCCTGCCGCATTGAACCCATCCGGTCAGCGTCCCGTACAAGGCTGTTTCGGCGTCCTTGTTGCGGACGGCCATGGCGAGCGTTTCGAGCGCTGATTGGCCGCTCGGATCGTCCCAAAGCAGTCGCATTCCCAGAATAGAGCGCGAGTACGCGTCCATTGCGACCGAGAGCCAAGGGCGTCCCTTTTCGGCGACCTTCTGCTTCACGTCAGGATGAAGTTCTTCCCAGATACCGTTGCGGATCAGAATGCGAACGAGATCGACTTTGTGCTCATCCATCTCCACGATCTCGAGCGGGAACTTTACGTGCAGGCCCTTGCGGGCGAGGCCGTACTTACGCTCGACACGATACTTGTTGCCTGCGCGAGAATATTCGTTCTCGAAATCGCCGAGATCGTTAATGAGACGCTGGAATGAGCGGAGCGACAGGAGCTTGATCTTCCTTTGGCCTAACGAGGGCCTCTCATTGTTGTCGGCAACCATGAGCTCATAGCAGGCCTTCATGCTCAAGCGATCCGGCGTCTGATACTTCAGGGCGTAAGACTGGAAATACTCCTGGTCTTCGATCGAAAAAGTGCTCTCCATCGACTGCCGACCTTGATAGCGCGGTACCAACGACGTCGGATGCATGCCGCCTTCCTCGAAACGGTTCAGCAGTCGGCGAAACTGACGCGGGCCGATGATGGCATTTTCGGTAAAGGACCGCTTCTTCTGTCCTCCACGCGGCTTCTTCACCATCCCTTCATTCGTCGCTTCGAACTTGGCGATGAACTTGGCAATGCTACGATCGGACCGGGTTACCTTTTCCCCGGTTTCATAGATGTCCAATTCGGCCTCGAGAAATTCGGAGAGCATGCGGGCACGCAGGATGATTTCCGGCGGGAGGTCGAAAATCGAGACCCCACGTGCGCGTGCCAGAACGTTGGCGTCGGTGAAGTAGCCGACGTCGACTTCGATGATCTTGAGACGAATCATACTGTCGAGCTCGTTGATATGTAGTGCTAACGGCTCGACGGCCACATCTTCGTCCAGGCATCGAAGAACGACGAGGTCGTCGGTCTTCTTGGACAAACGGAAATAGCGCGCCTTGTACTTTACGCGGTCATCGTCACCGATGGTGAAGCGCGTGAACTCAGGAATGATCTTCTTGCGTGGCTTTGCCATTTTGGCCCCCTAAATAATCTGGATGTTGGAGAGACGAGTCATGATCGCGGTTGCGGACCGCGGATGATCGTGTCGGATTTGTCTGTCGTTGATGAGCGACCAGATGGCCGTCCATCCTTGAGCCCACGTCACCGTTTCAGGCATCCGCTCAAGGACTTGGAAGATGGCTGCTCGACCACCCAGTCCTTGGAGAATGCGAAGTGCGTGAGCGTTGTTTTCCCTATTGCCCAATTCTCTTGCCCGCAGAATTTCCTCAGCTTTGTGAACCAAAGGCTTCGGGATCGTCTGGTCGGTGACGAATTTGATGTCATGCGCGTGAGACTTCAGATCGTAGTTACGAATTAGCTCAACGATCGTGGGAAGATCTTTCTTGTTGTCGGCAGCGCGCACGACGTAGATGATCCTGGCACCGTTGCGAAAATCGACGCAAAGATCTGCGGTGTGGTTATGGAGCTTTCCGTTCCGTTTGTATTTCAAGCCGCCGTACTGAGCCTTGAAGGCAACGACTTCACCGGTCGCCACCCAAGCCATCAGAACGGTCATCAGGTCAGCCTCGAGAAGGCTTTCCGTGCGGTGGTAGGTGCTGGTATCATTCGACACGATGCCAACGCGGCAGGAAGCGGTCGTCATCCGGTCTTCCGGAGACTTCTCACCCGGTTTTTGCTTAAATTCGACGATACGGTCCGCTTTACCCGGAACAGGGTACTGGCGGAAAACGGCTTTCTGGCCGGATTTACCGGGTTATGCCGCTGCCTTCGCCCGATTTGCGGCCAGCGCGATCGCGCGAGCGACTTTTCGGCGCGGCGAACTGCGTAGCCTGCTCGTAATGCTTGCTAATGAGATCCAGACCTCTACGGCGCTCATGGATGGTTTGGATAACGAATGGAATATTCATGACATAGCCTTTCGTGCTTACGCGTCACTGCTCGTTTCGAGCGACCAAGTGCTTGAAAGCGGATGCCTCAAGCGATTCTAAGAAGGCGACTAGGTGCGTATTATGCGCGCGAGCGCAGCGCAGAGAGGTTTTCGGTTGAGAATATTGCGGGAGGCGGAGACATATCGATGCGGACCGCAGGAAGCGATGAGCTCCTGAGATACGCGATCAATGATGGTCGTGTTTCGAGACTTGATTTCCATGGTTGCCGCCTTTGTTTGAACGTATTTCAGGTTCGGTAAGGGCGGCGAGCGGCTTCTAGCCGCGGAGGAATCCGGGACTAGAAGAGGCGCGTAAGCCCCTGATCTTTCGATATTATGCCCAGATTTTTCAAGTCGTATCCTCGTGTTGCGGAGCGAGCATCTACACGAACTTAATCGGAAGTTCAGCACCTAATTTCCAGCATGCGCTCGATTGGTGAAGGACTCTTTAATGGCTGTACCTGTTTGATGCATTTGCACTAGTGAACCGACTGGATTTGCGTTTACGATTCCTGCGTTAAGCCACCGGGTCAAATCTAAGGCCATCGAACACCGACTTAGTTCGATCGAAAGAGACATTAGAAAAATGTCGCGCCTTCAACAGTAGGAGGATGTCGCCGGCAGCTTTGCCCGAGCTAGTCGATGCATCTCGCAACGACGCATGACAAGGTTTCCTGCTTTTAGCGAGCGCGATCAGTTCTTTGCGTAAGCTACGCATCTCCAAAAGAGAGTATCTGTCTGCTCCACTGCGAGCATCATCCGGGATTGGGCCGATGACAGCATTGAGCAACCCGGATCGCGCCATTGAACGCAGTTCTGCGGTCGAACACCCCAAGACCTCCCTGATGTCTTCAGGAGAAGCGACATCCTTCAGCGCTTTGACTGCCGTCATCGCTACGTGGTGGCTGACTTCGAGATCCGCGACATTATGAGGCAGGGTAGTCAGATGGCCGTGTTGGATCAGATAGCGGCCGACGCTGCGCGGTGTCATCGCCACCTTCTCAGAAATCTCCTGGAGCGAAACCATGCTCCTTCGAGGATCATGTCGGCGCGGTCCGTTTGCAGCCGAGCTAATAAGGCGCTTGATGATCTCAGAGAGTGGATCGTAGCGTTTAGGCCTCCTGGCAATTATCTCGAAAAGGGTGCCATAGATTGCGCGTCCGCTGGAGCCATTCCCGCTATAGGATTTGGCCAGCCCTGCTAATGCTTCCTGGACGCCAAGCTCGCCCTCGCTGAGAATATGGAAACCCTCGGTGGCCGCTTTTTTCAATGTTGCGATGTCTGCATTCTGCCAGTCGAAAACCTTGCCGACCGTTTTTGCCAACCCAAACAGATGAGCCGCCTCGATTGCAGCCGGCAGCGCCATGGCGTCTAAAAGCGGCCCGTGAGTACGCTCACCGAGAAGTCGCATTGCCACGAAGTGTTCGAATGCGGTGGCTTTAAGCGGATTGGCGATGTCGGATTTCGCCGGGATGGTGTCTTCAGTGGTGACAGACAGGGAGGCGTGCCCAACAACGGTATGCGAAGAAAGATCGCTGATGCGTTCGAAGGCCCAATCGCTGTCGACGTCTGCTTGGACCGGAACCAACCGGACATCGTGCCGCTCGCATGCGTCAATGCATGACAGGCTCCATTGAAGCCTCGCATAGGTTCTCGTGCCCGCGAGCCGAGAACGATCTTGTCTATCCGCTTCCAAGCAGGCAGGGCAATATTTTCGAGCCGTCGGTGTAATGGAGCCGGCAGCAAACATCATATCGCCCAAGCGGATGTTCCTGGTGTCGGTCTTGATCAACGCTCTGTCGGCCAACTCACCAGGGTCGCTGCCCAGTGTCTTCTCGAGCTTTGAGATACTGGCTGCCACCCCACGCATGATACCGCTGAGATCGAGCCCAAGGTCGTGACAAAACGCGTGAAGATCCGGCCGCCCATTCGCGCAAGCAGTGCGCGAGATGTAGCTCGTGAGCATCTCGTCTCTATGGAATGGCACCCGAAGTAGGCCGGGCATCGAAAACTCTCCCGGTTGCTTGATGACACCGGGTAACAATGCCTTGCGTCACGTAAACAGGTAGTTTCCAAACATGAAGATGCCCGGAACTAAAGCCACTTTTGCTAGATACCGGCAGCACGGTTTTGCGCAGCGTTGTCTTCGACTACTGCGGACCACGCATCCCAAGGTTCGTCGATGGGAGGAAGCGAGCGCATGATATCCAGTCTTCCAGCGAATTCTCGCTGGTTGTCGAGGTATTCACTATAGACGCGCATCGCCCGTTTGAATGCTGCAGTGACGGACTGGTCGGCGATCATTAGAGCTTCGCCATCGTCGATAGACAGGTCGCCAATGCGGATTTCCGCGATCACCATAGCACTTGCGTTGAGATACAGTTTTTCCATCTTGTCGGCCGCCCGCGACTTACCGCCGCGACGGCAAACAGCAATCAGGGTGATCGGCGGGGTCTCGTCAGCATTCTGAGGTCTCGTTGGAATGACATAGACGCCGTCGATGAATTCGCCCGGCAATTCAGCAAGCACAAGGCCATGTTCGCGGCCGAAATGAATGAAGATGGGCGGGCAGAATTCGCTCGTTAATTCAGGTACAGCGAGATCGAGTTCGTCGCTCGCTAGGTTGGTATTCTCGGATATGTCGACGATGACGCGCCCCTGCTTTCCCCACCATGTGTGTAGTTCAGAAAACTGCGCCATTACGTTGAGGCGATAGTCCAGATCGGCACTCGAAATGGAGCCGAATTCCACGTCCAGTTTCCTTTCGTGCTTCTCTTTTGCACGCCTGTAGACGCGTCCGCTCAGTCGTTCGATCTCGTCGCCTTCACGATCCAGCCTGTTATTTCTGATGGTCGCAGCCTTTAAATCTTCAAAATAATAGACCGGATGGAATGTATTGTTTTCGCTCATTAATTACTCCAGAAAAAATGCAATTCGCTAGCTATCCATTGAAATGGTCATCTGGATTTCGACGGCCGTCAATTAGGTTCGTGACAAAAAAAATGAGTCTGCGGGGTGAGGTCGCGTCAACAATGTTGCCGGGATCGGTGTGCGGTACTGAAAAATCGAGCGTCCGACTTTTTGTGGTTGACGGCGTCCGAAAACCGCCGGCCAAATACCTCTATCGGTGAAAGAGGAAACGAATATTGGACGACATTTTTTTGATAGTGATTGGCGACGAGATTTTAGAATGGGGAGAGCACGAATGCTCCGAGGATGTTTTGGATGCGCTTTTTCGGTATGACGCGGATCGCCTCGGTAAAGACTATTGCAATAATGCTTTCGACTACCATGCGTTCCTTGGAGAAGCGCGTGGCGCGCCACACGGTCAGAGCTACGACGTCATTCACGCACCGTTTGCCGCCACTCCGGTCGTTGAGAACACCCGGAGCTTAAAGGCTGTCGCGAGTAAGTTTCTTTGTCAGAAATATTATCGGCTGGTTAGGTCCGGAAAGAAGCATGACTTCTTGGAACGCGATTGTGACGCTAACGGCTCAGGCATTGATGACGCCGAGGTCTCTTGTTCCGATCCTAGCAGCGATCTGCGCGACGTGAAGTGGGGGAGCGGCGACTACAACGGGACGCAGACGAAGCCGTTTCTGATGGGCGCTATCGGCTCATACGCATGTTTCGTCGATAGTGACAGGACATTGGTGCATTGACCGTGGATCGTGATGAGGTGAGTTGGGGCGTTGAGGTAATCCAAGACCATCTGCGCTTTCTTGCGGAGTGCGAGCGGCGTTTCGGTCCAGCTCAGGCGTTGTTGCAATTCGGAAAAGATTTCGGCGTCGGAACCAGGCTTCCTATCGGCCTAGAGCTCGGACGTCGAAAAGAATGTTTCAAGAATGCCACCCACGCGATGCTGAATCGCGAGGACATTTTCTACGTGGAAGGGTATGCCATGAATATAGTCGATCTCCCGATACCGATCGAACATGCTTGGCTAGTCGATGGAGACGGCACGGTAATCGACCCGACATGGCCGAACGCCGGCGACCACGTCTACTATGGTGTTGCCTTCAAGCGTGAAGTGGTTGCGAGAGCGATTATTGCGACAAACGGCGACGCCGGCATCCTGAGCGATCCAAAGCTATCAAGGCGGCTTTGCGCGTCGCCCGAGCGATTTGGGGAGTGTCTGGTTCCGTCGCTTACCAGCCAAATTTGCCGACCGGGATGAGGTTGTCGGGTTCCGGTCCGAAGCGATCCTCCACGTCCTTGCGGATCGCTGCCTTCCATTCGTCAATTTCGATGCCGTTGTAATCCGATGAGGTCGGCGGCTGGTCATCGGAGAACCTCTGATCGGCAGGGCGGTGGTCCGTGAGCGCCGGAAGTCGTGCTTGTGGGGTTTTCGGTTTTTTGGGCATATCTCGACCTCAGTGAAAGCGACTGTCTTTGTGCCGTGATTGGGTAGTCATGTGCGTCACGACAAGTAGGGACGAAAATACTGCTGCATGGCGGCGGCAATCGTCGGATGGCTCCAAGGCTTACGTAGTAGGATAACCCAGAAGGCGAACGACAACGACGCGACGCCAAATGGAGGTCTGCCAGAAGTCCAACTGCGCAGGATAGGTGCGCGTAGTTGGGCTTCGATCGTGCCGCCCACATAGGCTGACGGTTCAGCAGGCACAGAAAGGCGCGGACACCCCCGGTGGTCCTTTGCGCTTGCGTCTCAACGTTAGTTGCAGTTCCTGAAGCCGCTCGGGGGAAACCCGTTTCTCTTTCAGGAGTTCTTCGATGACCAAGTCTCCTAGTTTCCTTCGTGTGGTAATGAGATCTTTGGCGCGATTGAACTGGTGCTCCAAGATTTCTTCGACGCGCTTTCTAAGGTCAGGGTCGCTCTGCCGTAAGGCTTCCAGCTCCTTGTCAGTCTCTGCCACGCTGTAGCGGTAGGTCGACCCCATTCCCAACGCGGTTTCCATCAAGGTTGCGAAACGTGTTGCGGTCCCCAAGTCAGACGTAGAACTGCCGCCTGCTCCGTCACAGAAGGTGCCGAGCCAAAGTTCCTCGGCAGCGATCCCGCCTAGTAATACTGCAATTTTGTCTAGGATGGCCTCCCGATTTTGGATCGTGAATACGGACAGTGTGAATTGAGCTAGCCCGCCCTTGAACCCTGCATCAGAGATAGGCAACCTATCGAAAATCATGGTGCCGCCGAAATCACCACAACCGAGAGCCACTCCGACTAGTGTATGTCCCGTTTCGTGAATGGCCACTAACCTGAGAAATTCCGGTGTCGGCGTTAGCAGCTTCGGCAGCGAAGCGATTACGTCTTCCGGCAGCAACGCCCGACGCTTGGCGCGGGCAAGTCGACGCCCATCGCGAACTGCTTTGGCAATATCGGCACCGGTCATTTCGAGGGTGGATAGGAGGAAATCATGACGGTTCTGACCTTCGAACGTGAGCTCCGTCATCGACTCTACGATAGCAATGCGGTCTAGTGGGCTGGGTTTCGCGATGGCAACATGCTTGTCCAGCCGTCCGGCTCGCAGTAGGGCAGGATCGATGGCGGCGATATTGTTGGTAGCTCCCACAACGATTACACCCTGTCTGTCACCGAGACCATCCAAGGCTTCCAATAGCCCGTTGACGACTTGGAGGGAGTAATTGTTATCGTCTTTGCTGAACCTTGCGCGGTCACCCACGGAGTCGAGCTCATCGATGAAGAGGATCGATGGTGCCGCATTCCGAGCATCGGCGAATGCCTTACGCATGGACTTTAAGAGGTCACCGAGATGACCTGCTGCTTGCCACTGTGCGAGGGAGGTGGCCACGAGCTTAACATTACATTCTTGAGCGAGCGCTCTGGCAAAAATTGTCTTTCCAACGCCGGGCGGTCCACTCAAGACGATTCCGCGGTCGACATCGCACCAGTCGATCTCACGACGTTGCCAGGCCTTGATGTCCTCGGCCAGTTGGAGCCCCCAAGTCTTCGCCTCACCGTAACCATGCATTTCGCTAAGAGCAGGGGAGTCGGCTGGACGAGGCGCGATCGCTTTGAGAGTGTCCTGAGATTCAAGACGCTTGAGGATGTCCGAGATATCTCGGCCGGGACGCACAGCGGCCCATAAGAGGTTCCTTGGATAGGCGAGGGCTTCGCGAGCCTGAATAGGGTGGACCTTGATGCCCAGTGCGTTCTGGCAAGCAAAGATGAAGTCGGATGCGTCGATGATCGGTAACTCGATAACCCTGTCGGCAGTAACACTCAGTACCGGCGGCAAATACGCTCCATGTTCCGCGACAACCAAAATTCGATCATTGTTCCGCAAATCTTCTCTGAAGTTCTTCCGAGATCGTGGGCTTTTGTCATTGGCACGGACGTAAATGAGCGCGCCTTCACGGTCCCCCCATTTGCCCCCCGTGCGTTCCGCCAGAGCCATCACGATCTCCAGATAGTCATCGATTTCATAGCCATCCGGGGCGTTTAGGATGACCACGCCGGGCGCACCTGCCGCGAATTCTGGAGCGTCCTCCATGGCGCGGGTTACGCTTCTCGCTAGCGCAACCCGGTAGCAGTCGAGCTTGGTATTGTCCTTATCGAGGTCAATCATCTTGGATCTCCAATCGATGAGCTAACGAGGGGTCACTCTTTGGGGGCAGGTTGGCCCAGCGCGTAGAACCGCGATCTGGTGCGTGCGAAACCGCGTCCGACATCAATGGCGATCAGTTCGCTTGTGACGCCGATGTACCCGTTCGGGATCTTCGGGTGATCGAGATAGACGCCCGCCAAGCAGGGCACGGGACGCGTCGACAGCTTCCAGCCCTCTAGCGTGGGGCTTTTCTTCAGGATCGCCGGGCTCGGTGCTTGGTCCCGTTGAAGAGTTTTGAGGTCTTCGAGAAGCTCCGAAAGATGTGCAATCTCGCGATTGAGGCGGGCAGAATCCCAGTGTGCATATTCGAACATGGCATGACTCCTTGAGCGGTGGCTCGCTGCGACCGCTGATGAATGGGAAGACTAGTGGTGTGAGGGAGAGGGACGTCAGACCCGGCTTATGCGGGTGTCGGGACCGATAGGTTCATCGTCGAGGTCCATTTCGACAATTCGTTGAAGCACCATCGAGGCAATGCTACCGATCGGATCCGATGTGTTTTGAATGCTCGGTGCGCAGTCTTTGATGGACATCGGACCGTATTCATCGAGGAGCGAGAGGAGACGGATTTTGTCGCCCAGGCTCACGTTGTACGTGGCGTATCTGAGTAGGTCTCGAGCGTTGGCGAGGCGTTGCGAAAGCTTTTCGAGATCGTAGGTATCTAATCGATAATCGTAGCCGGCAGATGCCGCTGCTTCGGTTACCCAAAGGGGTGCTTGATCGACGTCCAGCAAATATCTGGTGTCTGTGCAAATGACTTCGAAGTCCGGCACATGATATTGGCTGCCGGCGCGAAGCTCGATCGGTAGGCAAGACCAGGATGTGACATCGGGGTCGACATCTAGAAGGCAAGCTACATCACGTGCAGTCGCACTTCGGAATAGTGAGGAGTTGGCACAACGCACTGTACCGCGGGGATAGAAGCTGTTCGCGCATGCGGAACGCCGTGCTTCTTCCAAATAAGATCTTACAATTCTCGAGCTCTGGCTCATTGGACACCTGACTTCGACGCCGACGTTTGTCGGCAGATGAACGCATGGGGTTCGGTGAGTTCAGAAGACGGATATTCGCAAATTGCCTGCATAGTTGCGGCAATTTCTCAGGCTCAGATGTCGTGGCTCGGCTAGCAATTCTCTCATGAGGCGATACCCGTTGCGCTGGAGTTGAGATGACCATTGCATGCATGTTTGCTGCTGCGGACGTTCGGTCCGCAGCAGTTGTCCGGTTTAAGCTCGAAGAATGGTGATGTGGTCGATATCGCCGATATCGACCGGGAAGACCTTCAGGTAGCCTTCATCGACTAACCGCCAAACAGAATGTCGGCGCACCTGCGGGCGGTCAGCATACCGAAGGATCTGCGACAGCCGTACGGGCAGCCGCATAATATTGATATAGGATCTCGTTTTCTCGACATCGGCTGGCACGGCTTCTGTGCGGGAAAGCAGGATCTCGTCAGCGACTTGAAGCTGCTTGTGAGATACGTCTTTCTCCGTCCAAACCCGAGCGAAGTCTGCAAGCCGCTCGGTCGTGCGATCGCCTCCGATCCCGCGGAGGCCGCGGCGATTGAGAAGGTCCATAAGGGGAGAAAGTCGCTTCTCGGCCTCTTCATCGCTAGCGACCGATACTGCCACGCGATGTCCGTACTGGCTCACGGAGCTGAAATCGAACGTATGCTGACGGAGGATCCCATCGCTATCGTAGTAGTCAACAGTGGGATAGCCCAGGAGTACCTCTCGGACACCCGGAAAGGTTTTTACGACGAGTGACGCCCGTTCGATGAGATTGGCTGTCGCGGCAGCTTCATATTTCAAAGCCTCGTGCCGAGTTATCGCCGTGACCACCGTGCGCCAAATGCGACGAGGTGCCCGTAGCAGAATCGAGGGATGAGGAAAGGGTCGTGATCTTGGTCATTGTGCGCTCCTGGCGTTTTGCGATCTTAATTTAAAAGGTCGCTTGCCGAGCGTGTAGTCCGCGTCGGCTCAGCGAATTCGAAATCCTATTCGTATGGATATGAGCATTGCGGTTGACCTCATTGGGCAGCGGAAGACATCTCCGGTGCGGACGCGGCTTATACACACGATAATTGCCGCAAAAGTTAACGAAATCGTTAAAGGTTTTACGATTGGAACATTTTGGCTATCCGGATTGACGTGTGGGATCACTAAAAAGTGCTCCCACCACATAACCGTGTACTCGTACCGTCTGAGACATGGTCACGAGCCAGGTAAACGAGACCTGGCCGATGACGATGTTTCAGACGAGGCACCGCATACCGTCCACAGACGGTATCAGGATCCGACGGGGTCGAATGCGAACGGCGGTAGCCAATTTTCGCCGTTTTAATTGCCTGATGAAGGTCCTTCCAGGATCCGCATTCAACGGGCAGTGTCTGATCCTTCCATCGGCCTGACAACCACCCTTCCTCGAATACCGGAAGGACATCCTTTCTTTTGGCAGACAAGGCCAAGCCTCGTCTCCCGATCTCCGCAGCGGAGGCGCACGCACCGGGTGCATCGAACGCCAAATTACCTATAGTGGACGAGTACCCACCCCAAACCTCGACAACTGTGATGCCCGCGAGGCCAGCCTTGCGCTTTCATCATGTTGACCAGCAACGAGCGCGTCCAGAAGTTCAGTAGACGGTTGAGAGAGTGGTTGCGGCCGCCGCTACGCAACTTGCCCAAGCCTTTCTTGAAGACGATAAGGTTGGCACCCCATTTGCGACACATGCCAATGGCGCGATCGCAGATCGCGGCCAGTGTCTCACGGGCCAGTTCTGCAGGGAGCGTGCCATCTTTGGCCACCTGCACGAGGCATGTCCGAAAGGACACCTCGAATTATTGGAAGGTATGTCATGCTTAAAAATATCGCGTTTGCCCTCTTGTCCGTCCTGTCGACTGCCGCAGTCGCAAACGCATCCAGTGATAGTGCGTGGAATGCGTTGTTCGCTAAGGCGAATGGCACTTGTATCGGCCAGTCTCGGATGGACACGCCTGAAACAAGCGCTCCGATTGTATTCGATGATTCGGTAGGGAAGATCGCTGTCATGCTCAGGGGCAAGGTCGGCAAAAACAAGCCCACCGTGAATTTGATTTGCCTCTATGACAAAAAGACCGGGAAAGCTTCACTCGAAGAGTTTCGCTGGTTGGGTAAATAATCCCCGCTGCCGCAGGTGAACCTTTCGGCGGCCCCGACTTTGACCCTGATAACCCCCAGCTTTGACCCAGAGGCCGTTACGCTGGGGCTAACTCCGGTGTTGGCTGAAGGGGCATGCCCCTACGGCGTCTGGATTTCGGTTTACGGGCCACGTTCCATAGCTGATGCGAGGGATCGAAAACTCCAGGTAAGGGGAAATACTCGTTGATAAGCATGAAGTCGCGGGTGTTGACAGTCGCGATAGGGCGCTGATGTTCGATCGACAATGCAGCGATTGCGAGATCCTGACCTGGCGGTCTGAGGCGTTTCGAATCTGTTATTTTCCAGAGGCTCCTTAGTGCTGGGACTTCCATCATTCGGGCCTGCAGCTGTGCAGCCGCAAAAGTCATTTCTAGAGGTGCGTGACCAGACGTATCAAGAAGGCGGTCGAGCCAATTCCTCAAGCGCTCGCCCGCAACGGGGTCATAACGGCTTTTGATGGCGATACCCATCTCCACCTCAAGAACAACCGGATAACACAGGATGAGATCGGGCTTTTCGAGAAACCACTCCTCGATCACCGGGTGCCGTTTTGGTTTATAGGTTTCACTAATGATATTGGTGTCAGCCAAAAAACTGCAAACATGCATCAGTAGCCCTCGCCACAAGGTTACAGTGATTATCGCATGACTTATCGGTGTATCGTTGCTGCGTAAGCCGATACTTACATTTGAAGCTCTTTTGGTTAACGAAACCTTAAGTGAGGATAACTCGTGCCCGTTTTCGATGATGAGTGGAGCCGCAGCGATGCGGAGAAACAGATTTCGGCTGTCTGGGCTGCGACATCATCCAGTGACGACGCCGCGAGTTTGGCTATGGCCGCTACATCGTCCAAAAGCGCAATCAGTCCAGTAGCCACGTTCTTCTCCTGCATTGGTAACTTTCCTGTAGGTAGGCCAGGCGTCAGAGATGGAAAGGTGGACAATAAGTTTGCCTTGCGCACGCAGTTTGCAGAGGGCTTTCAGCGGAAGCTACGCTCTGATGGCTCACACTCGAGTGGGGTCTTTCTCACGAAATACGGTAGCCTCGGCAGCGACACCGGGAAATTTTCGGTGTTATAGGAGAACGAGAAAGTTCATCTTTCTTGGGTCGAGGAGGGCGGACCTCTTGTAGATCAACCCTCCCGAAAAGGGTTTAGCTCGGTATTGATAAAGCGAGCGTTCCCTGTTCGCGCTTAGGCCGAAAGTAATGCCGACTACCCTCCAGAAGGTCTCCGCTTTAAAATCTCGTTCATCTCGGAACAGGCCCCATCCCGGGAGGTTAGGGAAAAGGTGAAGGGGAGGAAGCACAGCCGATGATAAAAGTGCTAGTGGTTGAGGATGAGCCGCTTCTAATGCTCATGGCAGTCGACCTAGTCGAAGACAACGGATTCCGGGCGCATGAGGCTCGTGATGCTGACGAGGCGATTCTGATCCTTGAAGCCGAGCCAGATATCCGAATACTGCTAACAGACATCGACATGCCGGGATCGATGGACGGTCTTCGGCTCGCGGAGGCCGTACGCGACAGGTGGCCTCCCGTTCAAATTATCGTCGTTTCTGGCAAACATCGCCCAACGGCTGCGGATATGCCCGATCACAGTAGTTTTTTCACGAAGCCATATGACCCCCAACTGTTAGCAAACAGGTTGATAGAGATGAGTGGCCGGGCCTAAGCTTTTCTGAACAGGTGAAATGGCAGCATGCGGGAAATGCATTTGGAGCCCACCTGACGAACGGGCAGTTCGCCCTAGATATGGATGACGTCCATCGGGTTTCTCATGATCCTTCACTTCGCCAACGTTACCAAATCCTATCATACCGCCGAAGGTGCAGTTGATGTCCTCAAGGGCATCGATCTCGAGGTCAACGGCGGCGATAGCGTAGCACTCACCGGGGAGTCCGGCAGCGGAAAGAGCACGCTGCTACACCTTGCGGGTGGGCTCGATAAGCCGGACAAGGGGGCCGTCGTCATGAACGGCCGCGATATCGGTCGACTCAACGACAGCGAAAGGGCGCGGTACCGAAGGATCGAAGTCGGACTTGTTTTTCAGCAGTTCAACCTCATCCCGTCTATCACCGTCGCAGATAACATTTCCTTCCACGCGAAGCTTGCCGCGCGGCATGATGCAGCTTGGCAGAGCGAGCTCGTCGAAAGACTCGGCTTGAGGCACCTTCTCACTCGCTACCCCGAACAGCTTTCTGGCGGACAGCAGCAGCGGGTTGCGATCGGTCGAACGCTCGCGGCCCGTCCAGGCCTGATCCTCGCGGATGAGCCGACGGGCAATCTCGACGAAGAGACCGGTGACACTGTCCTCGATTTGATGCTCTCCTTGAGCCGACGCGCAGACCTTGCGCTGCTTCTAGTGACGCACTCGACGCGCCTCGCTGAAAAACTTGATCGACAAGTGGTTCTTCGCGGTGGGAAAATTGTCTCATGACGTTAGCCGCTTTCAAGGTCATGACCTCGCACTGGCGCTACAGGCCTGTGCAGTTGTTGTCCTTGGTTGTTGGGATGGCGCTCGCCACTGCACTATGGTCCGGTGTCCAGGCCATCAATGCGGAAGCAAGGGCGAGTTACGGCCACGCCGCTTCAATCCTTGAGCAGAACGCTCTTCCGCAACTGGTTTCGCGAGAGGGGCAGGGAATCCCGATCGACGTCTACGCCAGACTTCGCCGTAACGGTTTGCAGGTGTCGCCCGTCATAGAGGGAGACTACAGGTTTGGGTCCACAAGAATTAGGCTCGTCGGCGTTGACGTGCTTACGATGCCAAATCAGGTCCGGGGCTTTTCTGTCTCCAGCTCATCCGATCTCGTCGCTTTTTCGGGCGGTCGTGGACAGCTGGTGGTTTCGGCTACGACCGCTGCAAAAATAAAGGGCTCGACTGACCTTCCTCTTAAGATATCTGAGAGCGTTCCCGACGATGCTGCCTTCGTAGACATTGCTATCGCCGACCGTCTGCTCTCGCGGCAGGGCTTACTAAGCAGGCTCGTCTTGACCCCCAAGCCAGGCAGCGACGTCGCCGCCGTTGCCAAGGTTGCCCCCGAGGTCCTTGTCAGGCAGGCTGGGCAATCCAACGAGGTAGCTAGCCTGACCGACAGCTTCCATCTCAATCTCACAGCATTTGGCTTTCTGGCATTTGTAGTCGGCCTCTTTATCGTTTATTCGGCGACAGGGCTTTCGTTTGAACAGAGGCGATCAACTTTCCGGACGATGAGATCGGTGGGGGTGTCGCTCAAGTCGCTAACGGCCATGCTGCTCTTTGAGCTCTCAATCCTTGCGCTTCTATCCGGCGTACTCGGCGTCGTGCTGGGATACATCCTCGCTTCGGCGCTTCTGCCCGGTGTGTCGTCTACATTGAGAGGTCTGTACGGCGCGTCGGTGCCGGGTTCATTGTCGCTGAGGCCTGAGTGGTGGGCAGCAGGCCTGATGATGGCCTTCATCGGAACGGCTATCTCTTTTGCGCAAAGTTTCTGGCAGCTGTGGCGGATGCCGATCCTGGCGTCAGCGCAGCAGCGGGCGTGGGCGATGGCCTCAAGGGCGATGTCTTACGCCCAAGCGATCACGGGTCTCGCGTTCCTCCTTGGGGCAATACTGCTGGGGTTGTTTGGTTCAGGCCTCATAGCCGGATTTGCGCTCCTCGGATGCTTGCTGCTCGGCGCGGCTTTGATCCTTCCTCTTGCCCTGTCGCTTTTTAGCAAACTGGCGCAGTCCATGAGCCGTGGGCCGCTGGTGACATGGTTTTGGGCGGATACCCGACAGCAACTCCCCGGCCTCTCACTGGCATTGATGGCACTATTGCTCGCACTGTCGGCCAATATCGGTGTCGGAACAATGGTCTCCAGCTTTCGCCAGACCTTCCTTGGCTGGCTTGATCAGCGATTGGCCGCCGAGTTGTACATCACGGCAAGAACAGAGGATGAGGCTTCTGAGTTGCGAGGTTGGCTTCCGGGCCGAGTTCGATCTGTGCTTCCGATCTGGAGCACAGAAGGGGAGGTTCTCGGCCAGCGGATTCAGATCTATGGTGTTGCGGATGACGAGACTTACCGAGACAATTGGCCCATTATCAACGGGGAGGAAAAACTCTGGAGCGAGGTGTCGGCCGGGCGAGGGGCTCTCGTGAACGAGCAGCTGTGGCGCAAGGAACGGGTTGGGCCGGGGCAGCAACTTACCTTGCCGGGTGGCTGGGAAGTGCGCGTTGTCGGGGTCTACTCTGATTACGGCAATCCCAGTGGCCAGGTCATTGTGGGAGTAGACGCGCTTGCCCTACGCTATCCGGACATTTCCAAACTGCGTTACGGCCTGCGCGTCAAGCCAGAGCGCGCCGATGACGTCAGGCGCGAGTTGGTCGACAATTTCGGTCTGCCAGAGACCGCCATTATCGACCAGGCTTCACTCAAGAAACAATCCCGAGCAATATTTGAGCGAACGTTCACGGTAACCGGGGCTCTAAACGTGCTAACGCTTGCTGTGGCGGCGTTCGCGATGTTCTCGAGCATGCTGACCTTGTCAGCGATCCGGCTTCCGCAACTGGCTCCGGTTTGGGCAATGGGATTACGCCGCCGCGATCTCGCGATCCTCGAAATCCTCAGAGCGTTGGCGCTTTGGCTCGCGACATTTGTGCTGGCCGTTCCCGTAGGGCTCATGCTGGCATGGGTACTTCTTACCATCGTCAACGTCGAAGCCTTTGGCTGGCGATTGCCAATGGTGTTGTTTCCGCTGGATTGGATCAGGCTCGCAAGCGTAGCGCTCGTCGCTGCGATCCTGTCGGTATTAGTCCCGGTGAGGCGACTGGCAAGAATCGATCCGTCTGACCTTATGAGGAACTTTGCTAATGAACGTTAGCCGTCCAGTAGGTTGTGCAATCGCGGTTGCCATGGCCATGTTTGCAACCCAGGCCTTATCTCAGGGGTTTGCCGGGCTCGGCACCAGCGCAGAAGGTTTTCAAATCCCGCAGCGCGGCTACAAATTTGAGTTTCCTCGGGATCACACAGCGCATCCGGATTTCCGGATCGAGTGGTGGTATGTCACGGCTAATTTGGTCGCGAAGGACGGGCGGCATCTGGGAGCACAATGGACGCTCTTTCGTTCGGCAATGTCCCCCGGTGAGGCGAATAGTTGGTCGGATCCCCAAATATGGATTGGTCATGCGGCCGTCACGAGCGCGGAGCGCCACTTTGTTTCGGAAAAGCTGGCGAGAGGCGGAGTCGGTCAAGCAGGGGTCACGACGACGCCGTTCGAAGCGTGGATCGACGACTGGGAGATGGCGGGAAACTCCGAAGAACGCGGTGACGAAATTGGTAGATTACGGGTGAAGGCAAGCGGTGATGCCTTCTCGTACGACCTTGCGCTTGACGCTGCGCAACCTTCCGTTCTGCAAGGTGATCAGGGCTACTCGGTGAAATCAGCTTCTGGCCAGGCGAGTTATTACTACTCCCAGCCGTTCTATGATGTCCGCGGCACGGTCGAAATCGACGGTGAAATCCTAGAGGTGAGTGGCAAGGCATGGCTCGATCGCGAATGGTCGTCACAGCCACTTGCTGCTAAGCAGTCGGGATGGGAATGGTTCTCCATCCATTTGGGGTCAGGAGACAAACTCATGGCATTTCGCCTGCGAGACGGCGAGGGCGGATACGTGTCGGCTAACTGGATTACTCCGGATGGCCGGACCGAGACCCTTAGCGGCAAGGAGGTCACCATGACACCTCTCCGATCGGCAACTATGGACGGTCGCGCAGTCCCTATCGCTTGGAGGCTCGAAGTTCCTGCCAAAGGATTGAGCATTGCGACTGAGCCGCTCAATGAGCAGTCTTGGATGCGAACCTCAACACCTTATTGGGAAGGCCCTATCTCTTTCTCTGGCAGCGCGTCGGGTGTCGGCTACCTCGAGATGACCGGTTACTGATTTGATCGGGGAAGGCATATCAGGCGCTCGCGAGGCGAGGCTTCGCGCTCGGTAAAAACGTAGCTCTTTGTAGGATTAGACCGCGGTGCAGATCGTGCAGCCTTCATGGCCCCGCTAATCATGACGGCAAAGCTCAACGACATCGAGCCGCAGGCGTGGCATGCCGACGTTCTTGCCCGCATCGCAGACATGCCCGATTACCAAGCTGGAGCAACTGCTTCCGTGAACTGGATACCGCCGACCGTCAATGCTCAAGCGGCTTGATCTGTAGACATCACCGTAGACTTACGATTGATCCCGCTGCTCGGGGGAGATGTGACGGGGACGACGCTCGAACTTCGCGCGTGTGCATCGGAAGCCAGGACCAAAGTACGAGATTTCGTGTATGGGAATGCAGGACCGAGTCTGGCAGTAACTCGTTCGAGGCGACCCGATCACAAACAAGGTCGATTTCAGCGCGAATTGGGTACGCTGCAGATCTCAGTTGAAGCCATCCCAATTCGCGATCGCCGTTCCGGCAAGCTGAAGAAGCTCAAGAGCGACTTCGTGCCATTCCGAAAAGGATCGGTTGGACGGTCGAAAGGCTGTGGCGTGACCAAAATTGCGAGGAGCATTCCCTCGTTGCCCATAGCGGGGTGGCAAATGCAAAGGAGCGGTTATATACGCCCAATCTTCACCTTGCAAACGGCGCGAGCTCTTGAGAGAGCGGCGGCTAACCTGTTGTCTCGATGCCGTAGGCAATCAAAAATCGCTAGCAGTTGAGCAAGAACCTCAGCGTCATCGGTGGCCATACATATCGCGAAAGCGTGGCGCGACAACTCCTGGCGGTAGGATTGCGCGTCGTGCTGTACTGCGCTTACCTCTCCTACGATCTTAAAGAGATCTACCACGACCTCTACTTGGTCGGCAACGCGCATCACTTTGTAACAGCGCTCGATTGTAGCCTGGGCTAATCCCTCCGATTTCGTAGAGAGAGCCAAATGGGACGCGATCCCCAGCGAATTGACTTCTTTCGTCCAGTCCGCCTCCCAATGGTCAAGTTGCAAGACGCGGATCACATGCTTGACGATGTTAGCTGAAGCCGCGCCGCAGTAAGCAATAGCAATCAGCTCCTGGACCTCAGAAAGAGTATGTGCGGCTTCCAGAGCGCTTTCGGCTTCCTCCACGATTTGACCATTCAGAGCGTGATTGTGTTGCTCTGCGAAATCGTCGAACGGGCCGGGAAACACGGTAGCTAGCACCTTGCCTTCGTCTTGAAGGTTCTTCATGGCAGCACCGTAAAGCTCCCGCCAGCTTAATGGCAAATCCGCTTCTTGGACTTTTGCCATAGCGTTACGAACTCGACCGACGAGTTCGGCGTAAAGATGTTCCGGAGAAACCCACTCAGGCTTCCAACGAGGTGCTTCTCGCCGATCTACAGTTCCATGCCAAAGATATTCTTCGAGGTCGCTCTGGAGAGCCCAGTTCAAAAAGCTGTCAGGATCAGGCATGTGGCTGAGGGCTTGTGTCAGGACGCCTGCATGAGTGAATGAGGCTAGCCTTGTCCAGAATAAAGGTGGAGAACAAGCGGCTGACCCCCGTCGTATCCACACGGAAGTTACGATGGCACATGCCGCAAATATTTTGAGGCGTCCCCTGCTGCCGTTGTCGTGTAGTAACCTTTGAAGGAATAGCGCGCCAAGGTCTCCAAGCGAGGGATCTTTCTCGAATAGGGCGACACACATCTCGAACCCGAAGAGAAGACTGAAGGGATCTTGTGCCTTCAGTAGCGGCGTTAGGTCGCCCGTCGAAACGCCATTCAGGATATCAAAAGGGATTAGCGGTTGCCATAACGCCGAAAATGCGATCCTGCGCAACGCCACACTCGTATTCTCTTGAAGCAGCCAGCTCCGTCTATCGGTCATTTCTTTTGCGATAAAAGATGGGAAGTCGGCCGATCCTTCGTAAGGAGCGATGAGCCGCTCATAGTATCTCTGCGAACGCGGTACCAACGCCTCGGGGCTCAGTTGTTGCGGTGCCATTAACTCAGAGATCAATGCTTCGGGAGTTTCGCCGATGACGTCCATGAATTCAGAAAAATTCTTAGTATCGAGCGCAGCGTCGGTCACGGACGATAGCCAGTCCGAAGCTTCCTCTGCCAGCAACGGCCTGAAGGATAGAATCCGACGCAGTCCTCCAATTCTCGTTTGTTGATCGGAGCTGAGCAGATCAGCATTATGGAAGGAGAACGTCGAATTTTCCAGGGTTATTTTGGCGACGTCCGGAAGATCGTACCCTAGTCGGACAACCACGGGCTGATTCCGTCCACGTAAAAGGACCCGTGATGTTTTCTTTCCTGCTACCGCTTTTACCAGCGCGTCATGTAACGAGTGACGTTCGAGTGAAATTCCGTCAGCGAGTGGAAACCAGAACTGCGGTTTCAGTATCAAGGATTCCGAGAACGACAGATCTTGCAATAAGAGTGACCTGACAGAATTCGGCAACGGGTTTACCAAAGCCGCTATCGCATATCGCCTGAGGCTCTTAGATCCCTTCATGATCGACCTCTGACAATTTTCCGATATAGCTTTTTAGGACGTTAATGGAGGCGGCAAATCTCTCGGGGTCGTCATGTTTCATCGGGGCCAAGAAGCTTCGATCCAACCAGTTGAAGTATTCCTGCTGGCGTTCGTGGCTCGCTCCCGAAAATACCATCAGGGCAGCCGACTGCGCGGTCGCCTGATGTTTTGCCGTTTCCCAGGTTGCTTCGTCGTCGTAACGAACGCACCACTCTACAGGGTCAGGGAAGATCGAAAGAAGCCAATCGGCGCGGATCGCTGCAACATCGGCTGAGATCGGACTTATCCAAAGCTGCCTAATTGCCTGGAAAAGAGCCAGGAAAGTGTTGCTCAGCCATCGTGTCTCTCCTGTTAGAAAGGCGGCACTTGTCATCGGAAGCGCGATGCTCTCGCGGATCGATAGCAACTCTGGGGTCTCTCTAATCGACTGGCCTGTGGCTGGTGCAAGCTCAAGCCAATGGAGAACCTCGTTGGTTTCCAATGGTATTGCGTAATAGCCCCCCGCGCGAAGTCGGTGCCGAGCGGTCCAGAAGTCAGCGTTACTCATTTGACCCTGGTCATGAAGCGATCGCAACACATCCAGGGTACAGTAGGTGCCGACTTGGTTCTTCCGCTCGTCCTCCCAGATGTCACGCTGGTTCATATAGCGATCATCGGCGACAACGATGTCTGCACCCTTGAGATCTATCAACAGGTCCATGGTTGGAGCTAGATCAGGCGACGTTTCATCTTCGCCCGTATTGCTAGCGGAGAACGTTGGCTGCCTCGCTGAGAATGAGATCTTACCGATCTCAATTCGCTCAGAAAGCGCCTTGCGGATCGCCTCTACAGCAGCAGACAGGTCCTCAGAGTATTCTGAATATGCCAGCGTTTGATGAACCTGCTCCATGGCATCGGGATGAATGTAGATAGTCGAAATTTCTCTAGTCAAGATCTCGAGCATATCGAGATGGTCGAAATACGTTAGGGCCAAGCCGTCGAGGTATAGCGGTGTATCGGTCGAGATTGATGTTGCGTGGCCCCACCCGCTGTCGACGCGCGAGAGATAAGTTACCGCATACTTATTTAGTGCCGCATTGATCTTGCCGCGGTCTCTCAAAAAAGCCAAAACCGAATGGGTATCGACAAGGGTCTTCGTATGCTCCTCCATGTCGACCTCTTCGTCGAGGTATGAGCCGACCCTGGGTACGGGTGCAGTACGCACTACCAGACCATTCTCCGTAGCAGCGTTTGAAAGAAGTGCACCAAGCTCGCGACCCATAACGGCGTCCTCGGCATTCCTAGAACCGTTAGCTGGCAGAACTTTCAATCGACCTGCGGCAACGAGAGACTGTATTCTCTTTGCTTTTTTCACCTGTGACGGTTGTTGAACACGAATGAACTGCCTTTCGGCAAAAAGGAACATAAGTGTCTTTGGCGCTAAAATAATGTGCTCAAAATGATCGAGCGTGACTCCGAGTAAGCCAAGAAACTCGAGCGTGATCAAGGCAGTCACGTCAAGCGCGACGCTCAGTTCCCTTTCCAGGTTTGACTGCTCCCTAGCTGCACTAAATGCAAATACCGGATAGCTGGGCGCGGCATATTGATGACTATTTCGATTGGCCTGCCCCAGGGTTAGATCCAGTAGTCTGCGGTTGAGCGCGCGAGCGACAATGAACATTGGCATCTCCGCAGCGCGTAGTGCGCCGTCCAGCTTGTCAACGCCCTCCCTCCATCCGGAAGATTGTTCGGCCAAATCGCGCAGGGACACACTTTGGACCGGGCCATCGTCCCCAGAAAGGTCAATGGCTCTTTGAAACCAATCCTGAGCGCTTGTCCCTAGACCCTCCTGTCCGCGTTCGGTCGCCAGCGTGTAGGCGAAGAGATTGACTTGAGGATCGTCGGGAGCCTTCGACAGTGCAGCATCACGGAATCTATCTACGTATGGACTACCGCTCTCGAGTGCGAGGCGCGCCAGCCGCATGCTGTCAACAGCAGTTAGGGAGTCTATGCGTTCGAGTTCCTGAGCCAATATTACTTGAAGATTCGCCCAGTCACCGGTTTCAATAGCAGTATTGATTGCGAGCTCACGGTCACTGCTATCGGATCGTTTTTGGATCAGGGATCGAGCAATAGTCCGCGCCTCCACGACTTCCCCCATTCGATACAGCGACCATCCTTTGATGGCGATGTAGTCGAGGTCCAGTGACGTGAGGTCGGGAAGCTCGTCGGTCAGTGCGATGACCTCGGCATCTCGGTTTTCTTGATAGAGAGATTTTATTGCAAGGTCGAAGTCCTGCCGCGTGCGTGTCGCTCTTGCTAATTCAGGCGCATAGTCGGCAAGCAATGATGTGTTCTTCCTGGCTCGTAACCCAGCCACCAGCGCTCTCAGTTCGCCCAGTTCTCGAGAGGCGGCGTACCGCGCCCGATGCCGCTCGATCTCGTCTCCATTTTCGATGGCGGTTATGCCCGCGAATATCTCCTCGCTCTGTTCATTGTCGAGTAGACTACCGCGATACTGCTCCAGTCGCTTGAACGCTAGCTCAAACCGCCCGCTACGCGCGAGAGCCTCGACTTCGATAGCAGCGAGAAATCCGTCCGAAAGATCCTTCTGTGAAAATAAGTCCTGTCGGTGATCTTCGAGGAATTTCGCTATGGTATTTGGATCGTCACCGTGAAGGATAATCTGAAGAGCAGCGAAACGTTCGTCCGTGTTCCATCCTCCCAGCTCCTTGTTACGCAGGAGCTTTTTAAGAAGCGCATCTGAGTTGAAATCCATTTGGTACGCGAGCGCCAAGCGAACGCGCTTAAGCGTGGTTTTAGGATCGTTGAGTTCGGCAGTCAGTTGGGCATATGCTGCGCTACGGAGGCTTTCAGTTTCGAGACGAAGCCAAAGACTTAACTCATTCAGATGGTCCGAGAGATACTCGACGTTCAGCTTTTCAAGTTGTCCCAGGAGAAGCTTTAAGTCCTCTTGAGCCAAGTTGCATGTAGCCTCTTTTTCCGGTCCGTCTGCCAGCTGCAGGTGCCGCGGATCGATCGGGAAACTTCTAAAGATGAGATTTTTCTGATCTCGCGGCAGCAGTGTAGTGAGGCGTAGCTTCGCTCGAAGCAGCAGTAGGACTGGAAGCTCTTGGAAAAAGTTAGACGGTGAATTCGAGAGGATTTGGAGGGCACCTGTGTAGTCGTTGTACTGTATCAGGTAGAGCGTCAGATTTAGCGCGAGAAGAGGCGTCAGCTCCCGGGTGTAGAGATTTTCCTCATGAGCCCAATCGATAGCCGCCTTCAATCCTCTTTGACGCACAATTAGTGTCAGTAATGCCGAATGCGCCTCGATGTCCGTCCGGGATCGGAGATCAATAAGCGCTTCGTTCGTTTGTCCGTGCGCGTCCTTGAGTAGTGCATCGACGATGCTGAAGTCCCGCGAGGGTTCCAGTTGGGCTGCGCGATCTCGATAGTCTTGTGACTTTTCTCTTGTCTCTCGAGTTGTGGATGCGCGAGCCGCGCGGTCTAGTACCTCGGCCTTCATCGCACTCGAGGAGTTTATCAAATCCCCTCGCTCAAAACGATCAACTAAGGCATCCAACTCGCCAGCCGTGTTGCTGCACGCAAAGCCTCGCCGTTTCAGAATGCTTGAGAGTTGCGCCCTCAGCTCACGATCGGCGAACTCTGGCGGTAGCTGTAAGTTTATGGGTACAGATGCCTGTTCGAGACGGCTGGCGATTGCGTCCAAATCCGACTTGGTCGCAAGATCCGAATGCGACACTATTAGGCTGTCGAGTTTCTCATTCTGTGCCGCAAGGGCAGGGCTGAACCCGGGGTCGAACGCATTTTTCGCCTCAGGATATTGGTTGATCTTCTCGTGAAGTGTGTCCCAACCCCAGACATCGATAATGATGTTTCTACCAGCCTCGTTATGCGCTTTCGAGAGAGATAGAGCATGCTGCTGGAGCTTGGTACTATTTTTCCCGGTCGTTACGATTATGTATTCACTCAGCGCAGGCACAAATTGAAGCGCGAGTTTCACTTCCTTGTCGATTTCACTCTTGGTGAGATTTTGAGAGCCTGATTTGACTTTGCATTGCACGCCCACCACGCGGTTTGGGTCGCCTTCGCGGAGTCCCTTTATATCCACTCCGTCCTGACCGATGCCTCGTGTTCCTATGCGGCTCACATTGGGATCATTGAGAATAGCCGCAAAGAGCACCACGCAATTCTTTTCGAACTCCGTTTCATCGGTGGGTTTTCGAATTTCGGTGGGGCGAAAGCCTGCCATGTGTCTGTAGCTAGGGTTGATCGGGCATACAATTTACCTTCAATAGTAGTATACGATGCGACTCATATTATAGTGCGGTGTGCGGTATCCACAGAAGCTTTTCGGCTTATTGCGCAAATGCGGGGACAACGGCGCTCCTTGGTGAATATTGCAGACGCTAGGCCTTCGCGTCGGTTGTCCAAGAATGCTGTCTTAGAACAAGCGATTAGTTCGGCGATTGTACGTACTGTCGGCGCGGCGGCTTCGTCGGCGGGGTGGGAGGCTGCCGATGTGTCGGAGCTGCAACGCAAAGGGCGCAGTGCATGCCGCCGTCGGAGGGCGATACTTCACCAAGGGTTCAAAATCGACAGAGATGAACTCGAAACGCTCCGGTCTGTTGTTCGACTTCTACTCTGCGATCGATTTGACCGAACGCCGTTCTCAAGTCTCCGTAGGCAAAGGGGCTGAGTTCGACCGGGCGGTTTGACGCGCTGGATATTAGGTGCCAAAACCGGACCACGACGGAGCCGCGTGTAGCGCAGACTTACGTCGAAGCTTTGCTAGCTTTCCGTTCAGTTAATGCGAATATGCCGGAGCCTACGATGATGACGGAACCGAACAGAGTCCAGAAATCAGGACGTTCTTGAAAGATTATGAACCCAGCGACCATCGCAAAAACAAGGCGCGTGTAACGGAACGGAGTCACTGCGGAAATCTCCCCGGTTCTCAACGCAACCGTTAGCGCGCTGTAAGCAATTAATCCCGAGAACGACCCAATGATCAGGATGAAGGCCGTATCAAATTGCGGCAGCACCATCGGACCTGCGAAGGGTGATGCTACGAGCCCTGCGGCTATGAGCACCAAGAAACCCAAAACGCCGAGCTGTCGATGAGACATATGCGTAGGAGCTGCCCTGGTGGCCTAATCCCGACCTGCAAAACCGAGCATAGCCACCACTGCAAGAAGGGAGAGGATTCCAAAGCCTTCCGTACCCGGTCGTAGAATGAATACGACGCCCGCGAAACCTATAACGACGGATACCCAACGCCTTAATGAGACGCGCTCACTGAACAGTCCCGCGCAACCAATGACTACAAGTGGTGTCGCTTGGAGTATGGCAGAGGCTGTGGAGAGAGGCGTTAATGCGATAGACAGCATGTAGAAGAGCCGCCCGATAATTTCCGACGCACAGCGGGCTAAAAATAACGGAGAGCGAGCGTTCGACGGGAGCGGTTACTCATTAGCAAGTAAAGCCAGACCGCCAAACACTATAACGCCTACAGCCCCGAATAAGATGAGGATCTCGCTGACTGGTAACGACGCTGCGACAGACTTCAGACAGGTGTCTACAAGAGCAAACAATGCCATCGCAACCACCATGAGGCAAGCACCGCGCGAGTTGAGAGCGGCATCGCGTTGCAGCAAGATTTGGTTCATACGTCAATCCGCCATGGGGATCGAAAATGGTGGGTGGTAGCGGCCTACATTCAAAGACAGACCGCTACATTGTTCAAACAACCCGCACGTTTTCAGCCTTAGACTTTCCGGTCTTGCGATCCTGTGCGACGTCGTACGAGACCTTCAACCCGTCCTGCAGCACCGTGCCAGGCATGGTAGCCGAAATGTGCACAAAGACGTCTGGGCCGCCGTTATCTGGCGTGATGAACCCAAAACCTTTGTCTTGTGCGAAGAATTTTACGGTACCGTTAGCCATTTTGTTCCTTGTCAAAAAGTAATGCAATTCTGCTCTAGCGCGCCGGGTGTCCCGCGTCAAAGTCTTGAGTTGGTGCCACTAGGGATTGCGAACGATCTTTACGCGTTCATGCCGCCGTCGACGTTCAACCCTGTACCGGTGATATGCTTGGCTGCCGGGCTGGCAATGAACGCGACTGCCGCTGCGACGTCCCGGTCGGTTCCATATCGCCCCAAAGCGATCTGGGCACGCATGGCATCCGCGCCAGGCGCATCGGGAGGGCTCATTTCGGTTTCCGTCGGCCCCGGGTGTACCAGATTCACTGTTATACCGCGCGACCCAAGCTCGCGTGAAAGGCCGCGCGTGAAAGCGAGTAAGGCCGACTTAGACATCGAATAAACCGCGACGGATCCAAATGCGACCCGTTCGGCTAGGCACGAGCCGATCGAAATGATTCGTCCGCCGTCACCAAGGTGCGGGATAGCCGCTTGGGAGGCCAACACCACCGCTCGGACATTGACTGCCAAAATTTGGTCGATCTGCTCAAGCTGCATGTCCTCGACCTGCCCTTGGAATAGCACTCCAGCATTATTCACCAGAATGTCCAAGCCGCCGAGCTTCGTTACAGCCTCTTCAACTGAGCGTTTCACCTCTGCCGCGACTGCGCTATCGGCTTGGATCGCGAATGCCCTACGACCAAGCGCTTCGATCTTTTTTGACAGCTCCTGAGCCGCTGCGGTCGAGGCGACATAGGTAAATGCTACGTCTGCGCCTCGTTCCGCTAACTCTAAGGCAATGGCCGCGCCGATGCCGCGGGCAGCGCCAGTGACCAAGGCGCGCTTGCCTGCAAATTCTGTCATAAGTTTTTCCTTCTGAGTTTGAATGCCTGACGGCTTCGGCCCAAGATCCGCTAACGGGAGGAGCAGGCTCGCGTGCCGGGGAATTTCGTGGATAGCGCTTTATGCGCGCCTAATAATTAGGTCGGACGACACCAAGTGGACCGTTGGTGCCGTCCGGCCTTCGAGCTTGAGAGTGCGATCGGCTGAACGCGACGCGACATCCTCAGGCTACACGGTGAGAATGGAAGATCTTGCTTACAATGATCCAATCATTCCCTCTTTTCACGAGGTTAAGGAAGTCTGTGTAAAACCGACCATTAAGGTCGTTGGTGTCGACGCGTGCATTGGCGACCGTTCCCACGATATCGAGTCTAACGACAACCGCCTTAGCATTGGGAGATGGGCTGAATTTGTCGATGGACTCATACAGGAATTCGATGGGGCCTCCAGTCAGGCCTTCTTCACTTGCCCCGAAGATGGTCGCACGGTCGCTAAATGCGGGCTTCAGGATCGAGCTATTGGCCTCCGCACAACCCTTGTTGTACTTATCAAGCACGGCCATGATTTCATTATAGTCATCAACATAGGTTGGGCGGGTCATATGTCGGTTACCTTCCTGTCAAGACATTGCGATAACGCAATCAGTTTCGCGTTAGTTTAGAGCCCGAGTGCAGCGAGCGCCGAATCAATGCGGTCCTTTGCCTTCTTCGGCAAAGTTGCATGCTTCACGGCTTCGAGGTTGGATGGAGTACCACCCACTACGACAACTGCGACCATGCCCATCCCGAAGTGTGGGGCACATTTGAAGACGTATGCTCCCGGCTTCTGAAAGGGGACGACCACCTCTTCGTTTATCTTTCCTTGGAAAGGAGAAGCATCAGGTGGCAGCAAGCCAGGGACAGTGCCGACGTTATGTCCTTTGTCGATGGGTAGAAACCTGACTGTATCGCCTGCGGAGGCGTGAATCGCAGACGGCTCAAAAACCATGACTTGGTCGTCGCTGCCCCGGTTTAGCATCTTCACGTCGAACTCAGCGGTGAAAGCAGGGTTTGCAGTGAGGGAGGCTACCAAGACAGCTAACTGGCAACCGATATGGAAACCAAGTTTGCTATGATTGTGGGCTCGTGGCAGCATTTGGAATTCCTCCATTGATCAGGGGCTAAGCCGCTACATGTGATTGCAGCAGTAGATCCTTGATCTTCTTCAACGCCTCGTCACGATCAGTTCCGTATGGGATCAGCCCCTTCAAACGTCCATCAGAGCCAACCAGCATCAAGTTCACCGTATGGCTCATGCTGTAAGTCCCATCCGCATTCGGCTTTTTGGATGCTCTAATGAACCAGCCATCAGCCACCCTCTTCATTTCCTCAGGACTTCCCGTCACGCCTACGATGCGGCTACTGAAGGCATTCACGTAGCTGTGCATGATCTGCTGAGTGTCGCGCTCCGGATCGATGGAGAGGAAATATGCGTTCAAGGTTTCCCCTTGTTCGCCAAGGGAGTTTAACCAATCTGCCACTTCGAAAAGCGTCGTTGGGCATGTTTGCGGGCAGTGCGTATAGCCAAAGAAAACGAGGGAGGGTTTCCCGTGGAAAATCGACTGGTTAACAGGCAAGCCACGGTCATCAATCAATGAAAAATCGACATCGAACGGGCCTGTCCGTGGCGACTTCAGATAGATATTGAACATGATCGCGGTAGCTGATGCCACTGAGAGCATTGTAACTGCCGCTGCCCAGATCATGAATCTGCTTGAAGTCATTACCGCATACCTTGTTCACTGCCTAGCATGGAGTTCATTGGCGAGGTTACCTGGTCACTGCTTGCCTCGTCTTCTTCGAGCGATCCGACCATCCTTCCAACTTTGAATTCGATGTCCATCTCACCAGCGTGTTCGAAGACAGCCGTCGCCTTGATAAGGTCGCCTTGTTTGAAAGGCTGAGCGACATCGTAAAACATCAAATGATAACGCGGCTCCATCTTGATGATCTTCCCGCCAGGGATCTCCAGGCCGCCTTCGACTTTGCGCATATCCATGACCCCGCCGCTTACCTTCATCTCATGAAGTTCAACCAACCTGGCGGCTGGTGAGCGCACCAATAATAACCTGTCGGCTTCTTGCCCGGGGTTGGATATAGTCAGATACCCATCGCCTACGACAGAACCAGGTATCATCGCATGAGAGACGGCAAGCTCAATCCGCAACATATCGTTTTCGGCATCATGTGAAGAAGCGGGCTGTCCGAGCAGAAGTAGCACTCCGAAAAGCAAGCATCCCGCTGTATTTTTTTGGCGAAGCTCGCGCCGCATTTGCATCACTAATGCTCCGTGTCGATCGCATCTGCGTCATTCGTATTCACGTCAACCATTGCAGTAAGTCGATTAGCGCGCAGCTACTAGGACATTGTTCCCTCAAAAAAGGCCGCCGAACCTGGTTCCAGCCATTTACTTAAATGCGGAAATATTGGCTTCATGTCGGCCATCGCCCCTTACCTGGCGGGCCACAATGAGCGCTGGTCGAGTGTTTAAGATTTCTTCGCCGTTAAATTCCGGCGAAACCAAAACATTGGATTATTGCAGCAGTATGGAGCAGGTGCCACAAAATTCAGACTAGGCTGATCATATCTCTGAGGTGCCTGCCTCGCTCTGTGTGGTCGACGGTGTCGATGGATCCGAGCACTGGGAATCGCCGTTCTGGGTAATCGTTGGCCGTGTCGCTGGCAACTCACGCGAAACGAAAAGCGCAGCCACAGCTCGAAGCCCTGTCAAGCTGGGAGGGGGGCTGCACTATGTTGCCGAACGCGCCAGCGAGCATCCGAAATTGATCGTTACCATCGACGAATTTCCCTACTACTTGATAACGAGCCAGCCCTGCCATCGATCGTGCAGAAATTCTGGGAATCTGACGCGCTTGCTGGTGGGGCGATGATACTGATCCTTTGCGGCTCTGCTATTTCTTAAATGGAAGAGTTGTTGGCGAAACGAACCCGCTTTACGGGCGTAAAACCCTGTCGCTCGACATGAAGGCCTTGCCGCTTGTCGATGTCGCCAATTTTTTTCCCGGAGTACACGGTCGACGACATTATCAAAACCTATGCCATTTTCGGCGGCATTCCCTACTATCTTCAGTTTTGCGACGCTCAGGAACCGCTTCGCAACAACGTCATCAAAATCTTACTCACAGAGACAGGCACCTTGATTGACGAACCGAACACGCTCCTGCAGACCGAACTCAGAGATTCATCCTTTTACTCAAGCGTGGTGGCGGCTGTATCTAACGGTTGCAACACCAAGTCGGAGATCGCGAACCCGACTGAGTGTGAAACCAGACGGTATTGCACCGTATATGGTAAAGCTGCTCGCGCTTGATTTGATCGATAACTCGAAATCGCTTGATGCCGACGCGGAAGGGGGAAATCATGCTAACTCGCCCAAGAGAGAGTTATTGAGAGCGAAGGCGGTATACGACGTTGGAAGCCCCTCGGAACTTCCATGTATGAAGTAAGCCCGGAGCAGTCCACATTTGAGTAAGTGGCTTGGAAACAGGTTGGAACCCTAGACGGGCGCAAGTGGATGGACCGTCAGGCATGGCTCGCGGCTGGAACCGCTGGCAAACGTCTTAAGCTTATAGGAGTCACCTATAGCGCATGCTCTGATACCGTAGAAAGACGACTTGAAAAGGGGGATCATGGTCCTTTCTATTTAGACATCAATCGACGAGCCATTGCCGTAAATAAGCTTCGCTTGCAATGAGGACGTATTGACTCAGGAGGCGTCGATCAACGTCGATGAGTCTGGCTCCGACCGTCGGACTAAATCTCTTCCGACGAACTCCACCGTTCCCACATCAGCGGTCTGTGCTTGCAGCCCATAGGCGGAGTTGCAATACATTCGACTTTGATCAAATTCCTTCGGAAGACTGCGTTGAGGCCAACTGGCCCGTGGTGGTTTTCTGGTAGCCCAATTTGCAGAACGGCACGCCTCGCCGTCCTGTAGAATAGTGGTCCAGGGTCGCCGTTCTTTCAGAGGTGTCGTAATCGTTCCGGCAATAGAGTTCCCGGGAAGTTCTGGTAAGAAACCGGGCGAAGAAACCGATAGATTGCCATGGTGCCGACAGAGGTGGATCTTCCATCTGATGTAGCAGGGTAGGGGCCGCCATGGACCATTGCTGGAGAAACTTCGACGCCAGTTCCGAAGCCGTTCACCAGGATGCGCCCAGCAAGGAGTTCGAGACCTGGCAGTAGGCGCTTAGCTGCGCGCATGTCCCCTTCTGCGCAATGAAGGGCGATGGTCAGCTGTCCTTCGATAGTTTGGACGACTTGTTCGAGCTCCGCAGCATCGATACAACGGATGATCAAACCCGCGGCACCGAATACCTCTTCGCGAAGGGCTGGATCCTTCATGAAGGCGGAAGCCGTGGTCTCGAACAGGGACGACTGGGCTTTACCTTCGCCACCGTCCGTGCCGTTAGCAATCAGATCGACCTCGTCGTGCGAATGAAGTCGACCTACCGAAGTGCGGTAAGCTTCCTGAATTCCGGCACTCAGCATTGTTTGGGCAGGCGTTTGCAGCAAGGCATCGCGAGCCGCCAGCGTAAAGACGTTAAGATCGGGTCCGTCAATAGCGATAATCAACCCGGGATTAGTGCAGAACTGGCCTGCTCCAAGCGTCAAAGAAGCCACGAAATCCTCAGCGATACTGGACGCCCTTTCCGCCAGGGCGTTCGGAAAGAGTATCACAGGATTGATACTGCTCATCTCGGCATAAACAGGTATAGGCTGCAGTCTCTTTGAGGCTATTTGCATGAGCGCGAGGCCGCCCTTTCGTGATCCCGTAAAGCCCACAGCACGCACACGATGGTCGGCCACAAGGCGGCTACCGACCTCGAAACCCGCGTCGAACAAAAGCGCAAAAGTTCCTGCGGGAAGGTCGCATGCTTCTACCGCGCGCTGTACCGCTCTACCAACGAGTTCAGAGGTTCCCGGATGGGCAGCATGGGCTTTCACAATAACCGGGCAACCCGCCGCTAGCGCTGAAGCAGTGTCGCCTCCGGCGACGGAGAAGGCAAGTGGGAAGTTGGAGGCACCGAATACGGCGACCGGTCCCAATGCAATGTTGCGCAAACGCAGGTCCGGCTTCGGTACCGGTCGACGCTGAGGGTCGGCAGGATCGAAGCGCTGTTCCTCGAAAGAGCCGTCTAATACCTCCGCTGCAAAAAGTAGTAGTTGATCCACCGTCCGAGCCCGCTCTCCCTCAAGGCGTCCCCGTGGTAGCCCGGTCTCAAGCATTGCCCGCACGATGAGATCGTCACCGATCTCTAAGATCTCGCTAGCAATTCGCTCGAGGAATACCGCTCTCTCCTGAAGCGTGGTTTCTCGATATGTGGCAAAAGCATCCCATGCAAGTGCAAGTGCCGCATCAACCGCTAATTCATCCGCGCCTGCGAAAGACGGCTCGGTTGGTCGACCGGTTTCCGCTTCGACTGCCCTGAATTCACGCCCGGAACCACGTACACATTGGCCTCCAATAAGGAGGCTACCGTTGATCGTCATGCTTCTTCCTTGATAATCCAAACTAATTCTCACGCGTGGAGGTTGGCCGCATAACGACCCTGCCTTCGCGATATGTTAACGTCGTAGCTATTTGCCGATCAGACGTGTTGGCCGCCGTTCACGTTCACTTCTGCCCCATTCATGTATGAGGCTTCATCCGAACAGAGGAAGTGAACCACCCGAGCTATTTCAGCAGGATCGCCGAGCCTATGCACAGGAATTTGGTCTTGAACGATCTTCTCTGTTCCTGGAGAGAGAATGGAAGTGTCAATTTCTCCCGGTGCAATAGCGTTAACCCGTACCCCATAGCGTCCGAACTCAAAAGCCTGCTCCCGGGTCAGAGCGGCAAGGGCAGCTTTGGAGCAAGCGTAGGCGACCCCTGCAAATGGGTGCACGCGGGAGCCTGCTATCGAAGTCACGTTGACGATAGCACCGTTCGTTGCCTTCAACTCGGGTAACAGCAGTCGGGAGAGTGCGGCAACAGAGAAGAGATTGATATTGAAGACCGTAAGCCATTCTTGGTAAGTCGTCGCTGCGACACCCATACGGGTGCCGTTTTCGCCCTTAGGCGAGATAGCGGCATTGTTGACGATTGCGTAGAGCCCGGTTCCATCGAGACGGCTCCTCACTTCATCGGCCAAAGCCTGATACGATTCAGGTCGCGACAGATCCGCCTGTATGTGGTTTTCACGCCCACCCGGCCAAGGGCAGTCCTCCGCGAAGGGTGCCCTCGAAACTGTCAAGACTCGCCATCCACGTTGGTAGAACAGTTTGACAGTGGCATGGCCTATGCCGCGGCTGGCTCCGGTAAGGAGCATTGTGCGAGTAGTCGTTTCGTTCGCTGCCATTGGCCGTCCTCCGCTAGAATGGCTTGATGACTACTAGTACCACGATGATAGACACGGTCACGATTATGCCGATCGCTATATGCCGTGTATCTGGTCCCTTCACTTCATTTCCTGCTGCGAGTTTCCGCAGGCCCCCAGAAAGCATGCCATGAAGAGCCGAGAGTATAAGTGCTAGACCAATTTTCACGGTCAGCCACGGCTGTCCGAACCAGTCGCCCGTGACTGCGAGACTTAAACCAATCGCCCACACCAGCAGCATTGCTGGTGTTGTAACTCGCGTGTCCCAACGTCTTATCCGAGAGAAGAAGACGGCGCGCGAGGGGTCGCCCAATGCATCGCCAGTTGCCGGGACAGAAGACCTGACCACAGCGACAACAAGCATTCCTCCAACCCAGACGACGACCGCGATGATGTGAAGAGCCTTAAGCCAGAGATAGTCCATCGGTTACTCCTACCAAACCGCTGCTAGATCTTTTTGTCGGCGCGCTAGAGCCCTTTCATTCAAGAAGGTGCCGAGCGGAATGAACGCCGCCAACACCATTCTGGCGATTTCTCCACCAGTCCACTCTCCTGCAGAAACAGTCTGTACCAACGCCCAAATATAAAGAGCAAATGCTATCCCGTGGATGGGCCCTACAATTGCTGTTGCGGTTGGAATTCCAAATATGTGTTTCAGGGGCACTGCGACCCCGAGCAGAAGCAAGAGCGTTGATCCCTCGATGACGGAGATCACTCGCATTTTTTGCAGCTGTTTAAATTCGTCTACGTGCTCAGGTGTCATGGTTTCTCAAGAGTCTTTTCGCTGTGCCGCATTTAGGTGCTAGGCAAGCGAGGAGGGCTGGAAGGTCATCCGTCAGGAACGATCGATATTAGCTGTAGAAAGAAGTTGCCGCTGAATATGGCGGCGAGCGGTATAAAAAGTTCAGGAGATCCTCATCATGAACGGCAACCTCCAGACGCTCGTTTACAACACACTCGTCGTCACTGATCGCGCTCCAGCGTTCAAATGCGACCCCAAGAATCGAAAAAGCATTTACATCGTGCCGATTTCCTGAGGTGAACCCGCGAGGAGTATATGCCAACGGTTTCAGTGGTAACATGACGCAAATCCCTCCTTTTGAGACATGAGGCATGCAGCTGAGTTCAGGCTCTTAGGCTGATGGAAGTGGAGGAGAGATAGCGTCTTTGAAAATGGCGACACACCGCTATGTTGTCATCTTGGCCGAAGAGAAATCAAATTAACGGGTTGAGAAATGCATACGCCTAAGTTGTTTACGCCACTCAAAATTCGCGACCTAATGCTTGAAAATCGCATCGTCATCGCACCGATGTGTCAGTATTCGGCTAACGATGGGTGCATGACCGATTGGCATCTAATCCACTTAGGCCAGCTGGCGCTTTCTGGGGCTGCTGTTCTGACTATCGAAGCAACATCAGTTCTACCGGAGGGGCGGATCACCTACCGTGACGTTGGTCTCTGGGACGATCGAACTGAGGATGCGATGGGGCTTGTGATCAAAGCAATTCGATCATGGTCCGATATCCCTATAGCAATCCAGCTAGGGCACGCCGGACGCAAGGCATCCACAGACCTCCCTTGGCTTGGTGGAGCCCAAATCAATCCGGATCATCCGAATGGCTGGCTAACCGAAGCGCCTTCGGCGATCCCTTTTAGTTCGGAAAGCGTTACTCCCATCGCGGTGGATAAAGCGCGCTTGAGCGAAATACGAGACGCATTTGTGGCCTCTGCGATGCGCGCCGTTAGATTGGGCGTCGACGCTATTCAACTCCACGCAGCGCATGGATACCTGCTTCACCAATTTTTATCACCACTATCTAACATGCGAACAGACGAATACGGTGGGGACCTAGAGGGTAGGTTCCGCTTCCCGCTGGAAGTTTTTCGGGCGGTGCGAGCCGCCGTACCTGCAGAGATGGTGGTGACTGTTCGTCTTTCGGGTACAGACTGGACTGAAGGCGGGCTCGACATCGATCAAACGGCAGCATTCTCTCGCATGTTGGAGGCCGAGGGGCGTGACGCAATTCATGTTTCTAGCGGCGGCCTACATTTCAGTCAAAAAATTCCGGTTTCACCGAATTACCAAGTGCCGCTAGCGAGAAAGATAAAAGAGACTGTAGCAATCCCAGTTGTAGCGGTAGGATTGATTACCGACCCCCAACAGGCTGAAGCAATAGTCGCGACAGGGGATGCCGATCTTGTCGCCCTGGCTCGTACAATACTGTTCGATCCACGTTGGCCTTGGCATGCGGCGGCGGAGTTGGGCGGGCAAGTCAAAGCAGCGAAACAGTACCTAAGGTGCCAGCCCTCCCAATTTAAGAACCTCTTTTTCTGAGCCTGGAGGTGCGCGGCCAGCGACACTGTCTCGAGGTTGGTAGAGAACACTTTGTCATTGACGATGATTAGTACGCGTACGCGACCAACGTCCACGGCCTCGAGGTCCGAAGGTTCCGGTGTGGACCGCGGTTGCCGATCCTCGCCGTTTTGTTTGCTCGATTAAAATCCAATTAAAGTAAGCAGACTGCCAGCGCAGACTACGCGCCTACGTCTCTCTCCTGAATACTGGTCACGCACGCGTCGCATACGTACAGGCAAAAGGTGACTTTAATTGAGGGATCTCTGTCATTTCCGTCGCGCAGATACGCCGTTATTCCATTCACCGCTGTCAGTCGCGCTGCGGTGCAGCAAACGCCGTGGGTTAACCTACGCGGCAACACGCGCGGATCCTCAGAAGGGAACCAGTTGAGCTTGAAGGGTAATGTTCGCGAAGGCGATTAATGTGAGCTCTTGTCTCGGCAAATTTCGCGCGACCGTAGCGAGCAACAATTGCGGAGCCAGCGGCTCGTAACCCCTCGAAGAGGCAATATGTCTGACGATCCGTCCAACAAATCACTCAAAACCGCCCGCAGCCCACTGGGCGACGCGCATTCTGAGGGCGAAGTCTATCATCAAACTGCGACAGGGCCTGCTCGCAGTTCACGGAAGCGTGTCGTGCTCCTCACGGCACTTATCGCTGCCGCCGCGCCAGCAACTTTCATTTTCATCAACGAGCCCGCCGCGACTGCGAAGACTACTGCGGTGCCTTTGCCGACAGTTGTCGTCGCGACGCCACTTGAGCGCGAAGTGGACGAATGGGACAGCCTGGTTGGACGATTTGCGCCAAGTCGTTCGGTCGAAGTGCGTCCACGCGTTGCCGGGCAGATCGCTTCCGTAAATTTCACTGATGGAGAAGTTGTAAAGGAAGGCCAGCTTCTTTTCACGATCGATGAGAGGCCCTTTGCTGCCGCGCTCGCTGAAGCTCAAGCGGGCCTTGCCAGTGCAAAAAGCGATTTGGCGCTAGCCAGGGCAGAGGTGGGTCGTGCTGATCGCCTTGTGGGAAACGGTGCGGTCTCGAAGAGTGAATTCGACCGCTTCAATGCCAAAGTTCAAGGCGCGGAGGCCATGGTCGCAGTTGGTGAAGCTCGTGTGCGTCTGCGGGAACTTGAACTAGAATTCACCCGGGTTCGCGCGCCGATTGCGGGCCGCGTCTCTAGCCGTCGGACCGACCCCGGCAATATCGTTACTGCTGGTGAGGGCGCTAACAGCACGCTGCTGACGACCATCAACGCTCTAGATCCGATTTACTTCACATTTGACGCATCCGAAGCTCTTTACCTAAAAATCCGCCGAGCACGAGATTCTGGGGAGAGGGCCACCCGCGTCGACGTGCGTCTCCAGGATGAGGCCGCCTACGGCTGGCAGGGTCAGCTTGATTTCACAGATAACGGTCTCAATCCTCGAGCTGGAACGATTAGGATGAGAGCAACGATCGCAAACCCAGACCTCTTTTTAACCCCCGGCATGTTCGGAAACATGCGCCTTGCAAGTGGTGTGCAGGCAGCCGCCTTGTTGATACCGGACGCTGCTGTCCAAACAGATCAGACGCGTAAGACTGTGCTTGTGGTCGACGAGAAGGGCTTGGTAGCTCTAAAGGCAATCCAAGTCGGTCCAGTCATCGACGGACTACGGATTGTGCGCTCGGGGATTTCGGTCAATGACCGGGTTGTCATTGGGGGGATCCAATCGGCAAATCCTGGCTCGAAAGTTGATATCAAAGAGGGAGTTATAGCTCCCGCGAGCAAGCTAGAGCCACGCCTCTTTCAGCCGACTAGAGGTGAGGCGACCTTCGCCCCTTAACATCGCCTCCCGCGAAACATCCACAGGAAAATCAAAATGCGCCTATCGCGCTTCTTCATCACTCGGCCGATATTCGCCGCCGTGCTCGCTATAGCGATCACGATCGTTGGCGCTATAGCCTACTTTCAGCTACCGGTTACTCAGTACCCGGATATCATCCCTCCAACGGTTGTAGTCTCCGCGACCTATCCAGGTGCTTCGGCAGAGACTGTCGCCGAAACCGTGGCGGCTCCCCTAGAGCAAGAAATCAACGGCGTTGAGAATATGCTCTATCAGTCGAGTCAGTCGACTGCAGATGGTCGCCTCTCACTCTCCGTGACATTCAAAGTGGGAACGAATTTGGATGCAGCACAAATGCTCGTGCAGAACCGCGTAGCGGCCGCGGTTCCTCGCCTTCCGGAAGAGGTCCAACGGTTGGGTGTCTCTACACGCAAGACAGCACCGAATTCGCTCTTAGCAATCAATCTTCTCTCTCCAGATGGATCACTAGACCAGCAATATATCTCGAACTACGCCCTCACGCAGGTCCGTGATCGACTTGCCCGCATTGATGGAGCAGGTGAAGTCAGAATCTTCGGAAGCCGCGAGTTTGCGATGCGAATCTGGATAGATCCTGGTCGCGCCGCCGCGCTTGATCTCACTGCGGGTGAGATTGTGCAGGCACTACGTGCCCAAAACGTGCAGGTAGCTGCTGGGACGCTCGGACAGCCTCCTTCGGCCTCTGCTGATGCCTTCCAGCTCAATGTCCGGACACAAGGAAGACTGACGGAGCCCGAGCAGTTCTCTGACATCGTCATTCGCACCGATCCAGACGGAGGGCAGATTCGCGTACGCGATGTCGCCCGCGTGGAGATTGGTGCCGATGATTATGGTACGAATGCATACCTCTCAGGGCAGACTTCCAACATGATTGTCGTGTACCAGCGGCCGGGTGGCAATGCCCTTGCCACGGGCATTGCGGTACAGGATGAGATTGAGAATCTGTCGAAGAAGTTTCCTCCGGGCCTCGAGTATCGCATCATGTGGAACTCGACCAAATTCATCGCCCAGTCGATTGACGCGGTTCGGGAAACGCTACTCGAAGCAGCAATACTGGTTGTCCTGGTAATCTTCGTCTTTCTACAGAACTGGCGTGCAGCCGTTGTTCCCGTCATTGCCATCCCAGTATCTTTAGTCGGAACCTTCGTGGTCATGGCTTTAGTTGGCTATAGCCTGAATAGCCTCTCGCTGTTTGGCCTCGTGCTTGCTATTGGCATCGTCGTCGACGACGCAATTGTCGTGGTTGAAAACGTCGAGCGAAACCTAAGTCTTGGCTACAGCCCCCGCGAAGCAGCTCGCAGGTCGATGGATGAAGTCTCGGGTGCCCTTGTCGCAATCATGCTCGTGCTGTGCGCGGTGTTTCTACCTACCTTCTTCCTGACCGGTCTATCCGGCGCTTTTTATAAGCAGTTCGCATTGGTGATATCGGCCGCCACGGTGATCTCGCTGATCCTCTCTCTTACACTTTCGCCCGCCATGGCTGCGCTTCTTCTTCGTCACCACCAGCATACCGTTGATTTCCGTGGCTGGCGTGGAGGGCTCAAGCGGCTGGGAAATGCATTCAATCATCAGTTCGACAGACTGAGCGAAAGCTACGCCGGACTAACCGCATGGCTTGTTGTTCGTCCTGTAAGAGTAATGATCAGCTACGGCGCTCTCGTGGCGGCAACAGTCGCACTTTTCTGGGTAACGCCAACGGGCTTTATCCCGGCTCAGGATCAGAGTTACCTCATCACTCTGGTCCAGCTTCCCCCCGGCGCATCGCTCAGCCGTACAGATACAGTGGTGAAAGAAGTTTCGAAGAGAATTCTCTCAGTCGACGGTGTGCGGGGAACCATTATGATGGCGGGCTTTAATGCGGCTTCCGAATCAAGCTCTCCTAATTCCGGCACGATCTTCATTCCTTTGAAGCCATTCGACGAGCGCTCAAGACATGCAAACGATATCTTAGCGGAGGCAAGGTCGAAGGTCGGGGATATCACTGACGCCAATGTCTTGATCATTCCGCCACCACTTATTGACGGGATAGGATCGGCTGGGGGCTATCGAATGATGGTCCAAGATCGCGGCGGAAACGGTTACCAAGCTCTCGGCCAAGAGGCGAGCCAACTTATTGCTAAAGCGAATTCCACGCCTGGGCTTGCCCAAGTCTTCACTTTCTTCAATACGGCTACGCCTCGGATATTTGCGGATATCGACCGACCCAAGGCGAATATGCTGGGCGTGCCGCCGGAACGCGTCTTCGAAGCACTCCAGGTCTATCTCGGTTCAGCCTACGTTAATGACTTTAATCTTTTGGGGCGAACGTTTCATGTCACAGCTCAAGCTGACCAGGCTAGCCGACGTACTACAGCAGACATTGCCAACCTAAAAACCCGGTCTGACAGTGGTGCAATGGTGCCGATCGGCTCACTGGCCACGTTTAGAGACGAAACCGGTCCTTACAGGGTGGTCCGCTATAACCTCTTCCCGGCAGTTGAGGTGGACGGCGATACAGCCCCCGGTTCATCGACAGGGCTCTCTTTGGCGACGATGGAGAAGCTCGCTAGTGACTTGCCGTCTGGCTATGGTGCCGAGTGGACAGGAATTGCTTTCCAGCAGAAAAGCGCTGGAAATACTGCGGGCCTGGTATTCGCGTTGGCTGTCGTCTTTGTGTTCCTCGTTCTAGCTGCACAGTACGAGAGCGTTATCCTGCCGCTCGCGATCATCTTGATCGTACCAATGTGCCTTTTAGCTGCAATGATCGGGGTGAACCTCAGGGGTATGGACAACAACGTTCTCACGCAGATTGGATTGGTGGTGTTGATTGCTCTCGCAGCAAAAAATGCGATCCTTGTAGTCGAATTTGCGAAGCAGGCTGAGGAAGAAGACGGTCTCAGCGCAGTCGCCGCGGCGGTGCGCGCTGCTCAGACTCGACTGCGGCCGATTTTAATGACGAGCTTTGCCTTCATCCTCGGCGCGGTACCGCTTTTGGTCGCCAAAGGAGCGGGTGCAGAGCTACGGCAAGCGTTAGGTACAGCAGTGTTCTTTGGAATGATCGGTGTAACTGTTTTCGGGCTGCTCTTCACACCGACATTCTATGTTGTCTGCCGGGCTATCGGTAACCTTCTGCGACGAGCTACGCCAGCAAGCTCAGAGAAGGCTCAAACGGTGCCCGCCGAGTGACTGTCCAAGATCAGGGGGTGCTTTCAACTGTCGTCAGCCACCCCTCACTTACATCGCGTCACTAAGCCCGCGTTGAACCTGCCCACTTGAGCGCTTGCGTGCGGTCGATGGGCAGGTCACGAACAGCGACGTGCATGGCGTCCCAGCCGAGGCAATTCGGCATACCGTTGAAACACGTTCGTGTCCGCTCCTGTCGAGAGATAGCGCCTTCGGTGCGAGCGACAGGTCAAGGAGGTAGAAATGCGTCTAAGCCCGTTCCAAATGTATTTTTGCGCTGCAATTATCGCCATCGTGCTCGTCGCTTCTGTCTTGCCAGCGTAGCAGCCTCTTCCTCAATCGCCGCTCTCCTTGGACAGCAAGCGCATGGCAAGTCGTCGTGCGTGGAATCGGTCAGTCGCCCCCGCTTTTGTCGCGGTTTGAGGGATTTACGTCCTTTGTGAGTTGGCCTTGGCGATCTAATTCCCGTGGAAAGTACGACACCAAACAAACCGTCAAATCACCAAACTGGTCAGAAGGCACAACATTATGTCGTTGATCCGCTGCTCCTCCCTGCCAAATCAGACTACGGTAGTGCTGGCTATCGGTCAGGCCTTGTTTACTGCGGCGATCTCTGTGGATCTCACATTGACAGGGCTAACTGGCTACGAACTAGCTCCCGATAAGACACTGGCGACGCTGCCGTTTGCGCTCATTTCGGTCGCAGGTGCGATCGTGACGCTGTTGGCATCCTACCTCATCGAGAGTCTTGGCCTTCGAACAGCGTTTGTTATCGGATCTCTCGCCTGTGCCGCTGGAGGTGCAATATCCGTTTGGGCCGTGCTGCACGCAAATTTTTGGTTGTTCTGTATCGGCACCGCAGGTGTTGGAGTATATCAAGCATTTGCCGGGTACTACCGTCTGGCCGCAGCCGACGCTGTTCCGCCAGAGGCGAAGGCTCGGGCAATTTCATTCGTTCTGACTGGAGGGGTGTTAGCAGCAGTCCTGGGCCCTCTGTTGGCGACCTATACGAAAGATTTGTTACCCGCACTTTTCGCTGGTTCCTACTTGCTGGTCTGCATGCTCGGTCTCGCGTCGATGATCTTGTTCGCATTAGCGTTCAAAAGTCGCGGCACGGCTATTATCCATAGAGATATCGTCCTCGGTCAGGCGAGGCCTGCTCGGGTAATCTTCACGCAACCAATCTCCTGGGCAGCTTTGGCGAACAACGTTGTAGGTGGAGCTGCGATGATGTTGCTTATGACAGCGGCACCTATTGCCGCGGTTGCCGCTGGGCACACGATCGATGATGGCGCTGGCATCATCCAGTGGCACTTGGTGGGTATGTACGCACCATCTTTATTCGCGGGCGGTTTAATTGCACGATTTGGCTTGGCTCGAGTATTGATTGCCGGAATGGTGCTTACAGCCGCTTGCCCTATCATTGCGGTCAATTCGCAGGATGTGTCGGCCTTCTATGTTGCTCTACTGGCCCTCGGCGTCGGGTGGAACTTTATGTTTGTTGGAGGTACTACGCTGCTGGCGCGATCCTATCTTCCTGTAGAGCGAGCTAAAGTCCAAGGGATAGCAGAAATGCTTCGCGCTGGTGTAACGGCGCTCACTTCGCTGGCGGCTGGGCCGCTGCTCGTGTGGCTGGGCTGGAGAGGAATGAATTACATATGCTTCCCGCTCATCCTGATCGCTGCAGGGATGACTATTCACTGGATCAACGCGGAAAAACGGGCAACGGCTGTGCCAGCTGCGAGCTGAGCCCGACAAAACCACGCAATTTAAAACGATGCCGTGATATGGCATCGTTTTTTTGGAACAGGCGTGCGACAATTGTGCCCAAGTCGATTTCAACCTTGAGAACTAAAAATCGCCTACTTTTGTGTCGAGGGCCACAGCTCAGGAATAGGTAGTGATGTCTTGTATTTTACCTGCTTCAGAGCGAAGCTAGACCGAATGTTCGCAACGCCTGGGGTTCGCGTCAGTTTATCCATGATGAAGTCTTTTAGAGCGACGGTGTCGCGCACGACGATGCGTAAAAGATAGTCCGCATCGCCGGACATGAGATAGCACTCCATAACTTCCGGGAGGCGGCTTACCGTTGTCTCGAAAACCTCTAGAGCTTGCTCAGACTGCCTCTCAAGTGTGACTTGAACGAAAACGCTCACCGCTCCACCGAGCTTCTCAGTATCAAGGAGTGCCACATACTCTTTGATCACTCCCGCCGCTTCCAGTTCCTTGACGCGGGCCAGACATGGGGACGGTGATAGCCCCACGCGTGAGGCAAGTTCCACGTTTGTAAGTTTGCTGAATTTTTGCAACTCACCAAGAATCTTACGATCGAAGTTGTCTAATCTCATCTCCACCTCCCCATGCTGCAAAACCGGGTTTTATCCGCATGATCTCCTGAACGTCGTGCGCTAAATCGCCCCTTCGGCATAATATGCTCTCGTGTTTATGGTACAAGTGTTTTAAATAGGAGGACTTCCGACATGGATGCTAGCGCAACAAATTCACGAAATGCTGTTGTCGGAGATACCGACCCCTCGGAAACCGCAGATTGGGTTCAATCGCTGGAGTCCGTAACCAAAACAGAAGGCAGCCGCCGAGCGCGCTTTCTACTGGATGCGCTCGACCGACGCGCCAAGCAACTCGGTGTGGTGGAGGAAAGCCCTCCGTATTCGCCATATCGCAACACGATCGAGCTCGGAAGTCAGCCACCATTTCCTGGCGACCTGGCAATGGAAGAACGCATTACATCGATAATCCGATGGAATGCGTTGGCGATGGTGGTTAGGGCCAATCGCGCGTACGGCGAACTGGGCGGGCATGTCGCAAGCTATGCGTCCGCTGCTGAGATATTCGAGATTGGTTTCAATCATTTCTTCCAGGCAAAGACAGAAATTCGCGGCGGTGACCTGGTCTTCTTCCAGCCACACTCCGCGCCTGGTGTATACGCACGAGCTTTCTTGGAAGGCCGCCTAAGCGCCAATAATCTGGCACACTATCGCCAAGAGATTACAGGGGAGGGGCTCTGCTCTTACCCCCACCCGTGGCTGATGCCAGACTTTTGGCAGTTTCCGACAGGTTCTATGGGAATTGGACCAATCAGCGCGATCTATCAAGCGCGTTTTATGCGCTATATGCGAGACCGCAAGCTCCATGACACTGATGGCCAGCATGTATGGGGTGTCTTCGGAGACGGTGAGATGGATGAGCCCGAATCCATCGCAGCGCTCTCTCTCGCGTCGCGGGAGAATCTGGACAACCTGACGTTCATCATCAACTGCAACCTCCAGCGTCTCGATGGTCCTGTGCGGGGTAACGGACAAATTATTCAGGAGCTGGAAAGCCTGTTTAAGGGGGCCGGGTGGAATGTCATCAAGGTGCTTTGGGGATCTGAATGGGACGCTATTTTTGCTCGAGACGAGAACCATAGTCTCCTAAAACGCTTCGCTGAGACGGTTGACGGTAAGTATCAGACGCTGGGCGCTAAGGACGGTGCCTATAACCTGGCAAACTTCTTCGACGGCGATCCCGAGGTGCGAAAACTGGTCGCCCATATGTCGGACAAGGACATAGATCTTCTGCGCCGCGGGGGGCACGATTTCCGGAAACTCCATGCGGCGTTTGCTGCGGCGAAAGCCACCAAGGGACGTCCTACTGTTATTTTGGCCAAAACCAAAAAAGGCTACGGAATGGGTGGCGCAGGGGAATCCCGCATGACTGCCCATCAAGCCAAAAAGCTGGACGTCGATGCGCTTATCGCATTTCGCGACAAGTTTAATCTTCCTCTTACGAACGAGCAGGTCGAAAATCTTGAGTTCTTCCGTCCAGCTGAAAATTCCGCCGAACTCGTATACCTAAGAGAACGCCGCGAGGCGCTCGGAGGCTTTCTTCCGCGGAGGCAGAAGTCTTCGGATCCAATAGAGGTTCCGGCCTTCTCTACTTACGCCGACTTCGCGGTGAAGGCTGCAGGCAAGGAAATGTCGACGACGGTCGCGGTCGTCCGGCTGTTTAGCAACCTTCTTAAAACAAAAGAACTCGGCCCGCGCATCGTACCTATCGTTGCCGATGAAGCCCGCACTTTCGGAATGGACAACTTGTTCCGGCAGGTAGGAATCTACTCCCCTGTTGGCCAGCTCTATGAGCCTGAAGACGCTGGCTCGATGCTCTACTACAAAGAGTCCGTGGATGGACAGTTGCTTGAGGAGGGCATCACGGAGGCAGGAGCTATATCCTCATGGGTTGCTGCCGCAACGTCCTACAGCGTGCACGGACAGCCAATGCTGCCCTTTTACATCTATTACTCGATGTTTGGTTTCCAGCGTATCGGTGATCTGATTTGGGCAGCGGCTGATCAAAGGGCACGCGGCTTCTTGATTGGCGCTACTGCTGGGCGGACGACACTAGGCGGCGAGGGTCTGCAACATCAGGACGGCAACAGCCACGTCATGGCGGCTATGGTGCCAAACTGCAGAGCTTATGACCCGGGATATGCTTACGAAATGGCCGTTATCGTGGACCATGGCGCTCGGCGCATGCTTCATGATGGGCAGGACGAGTTCTACTATATTACTGCGATGAACGAGAGCTATGCTCAGCCATCAATGCCTGAGGGTGTCGAAGAAGGCATCGTCCGGGGAATGTATCGTCTCTCGGGCCCGGCAGATGTCGCGGCCGTGAGGTTGCTAGGTTCCGGAGCCATCTTGCCGGAGGTTGTTGCAGCCGCAGATCTTCTTGGCCGTGATTGGGGCGTGCAGGCGGAGGTTTTTAGCGTCACGAGTTTTAGTGAGCTAGCACGTGATGCGCGTGAGGTTGAACGAGAATCGCTCTTCAAGGCAGGCGGCACGCCGCGCCAGAGCTTCGTCGAAACGCTTCTTCCGGGCTCTGCTCCGATTGTCGCTGCAACAGATTATGTCCGAGCATATCCGCAACTAATCGCCTCGTATGTCACTGGCCGATTTGTCGCTTTGGGCACGGACGGCTTTGGCCGAAGCGACACCCGTCAGGCCCTGCGCTCATTCTTCGAAGTTGATCGGAACCACATCGTTGTTGCAGCTCTCTCTGCTCTGGCGGCCGAAGGAAAGGTCGACTCTACGAAAGTGGCTGAGGCCATGAAAGCTTATGCGCTTGACGCAGAGGGCAGCGCGCCCTGGCTCCGGTGAGACTCCAGTAATTGGAAAGATAAAACTCTTCGCAATGGGGCGCATCGCGCGCCATTGCTTAGGATGATGGGAGGAAGCGCCGATGGGCGTTCAACAGACAATCGAAGTGCCGGATATTGGTGACTACAAAGATGTTCCCGTGGTCGAGATCCTGGTTCAATCCGGCGACCTTCTCGCAGTCGATCAGCCCCTGATAGTTATTGAATCGGACAAAGCGACAATCGAGGTGCCGTCACCTATAGCTGGCACAGTAGTCGAGGTTCTCGTGAGTCCCGGAAACAAGGTCTCGAAGGGTGTACCTGTTCTCGTCGTCGAAGCGGCTGAGGCAGCAATCACTGCATCGACTGCTGTTGCCCCACCTGTCGCCGAAGCGGAGAGGAAACAGACTGGCTCTGAACCAAATGAGGCTCGGGCCCCTCGCCACGAACGGGAAGCGCCCAAGGAACCCCGGCCGCACGTTGATCGATCTCAGGGCGCGGCAGCGCATGCGACGCCATCTGTGCGCGCCTTTGCCCGTGAGTTGGGCGTCGATCTGTCCGCAGTGGATGCAACTGGCCCAAATAACAGAATTTTGCGAGAAGATATTTCTAGCTTTGTGAAAACGCGGGTGGCAGGAGGCGGCTCGCTGTCATCGGCTACCGGAGACCCAGTAGGGGCCGGGATCCCCAAGATGCCTACCTTTGACTTTGCCAAGTACGGCGAGATCGAACGGCAGCCACTGTCGCGGATTCAGCAGATTTCAGGTTCGAACCTGCATCGCAACTGGCTAAACATTCCGCATGTAACCAACTTCGATAACGCTGACGTCACAGATCTTGAAGCCTTCAGGGTAGCACTCAATGCCGAGAAGCGTCAGCCGCCGATCAAACTGACGATGGTCGCATTCCTTATAAAGGCGTCTGCCTTAACTCTCGCAACATTCCCTCGCTTCAATACTTCGCTTGAGGGGAGCGAGCTGATCCAGAAAAAGTATGTCAACATAGGTTTTGCTGTCGATACACCTAAGGGGCTCATGGTTCCAGTAATCCGGGACAGCGATCGAAAGGGTCTTTTTGAGATCGCCAATGAGATGGCAATTCTTTCTGAAAAAGCACGGCAGGGAAAGCTGATGCCTACCGACATGGAGGGTGGATGCTTCTCGGTTTCGTCGCTAGGTGGCATTGGCGGAACAGGCTTCACACCGATCATTAATGCCCCGGAAGTTGCAATTCTAGGAGCGGCTCGTTCTCAAATGCAGCCAATATGGGACGGTAATTCTTTTCAGCCGCGACTGATCATGCCTCTGAGCTTATCGTGGGACCACAGGGTGGTAGACGGGGTCGCAGCGGCCCGGTTCTTGGGACACCTCTCATCTCTGCTCGGCGACTTCCGTCGCGCAATTCTTTGATTAGCGGCCAGATCAACACCTGTTTTGAAGAGATCTCAAATGACCAGTGTCGACATCATCGTTCCCGATCTCGGTGACTTCAAGGACGTGCTTGTTGCGGAGGTCTTCGTCAAAGAGGGCGATACCGTTCAAATCGAGCAACCCATCGCCTCAGTCGAAACAGATAAAGCAACAATGGATATCCCATCGCCTTCTGCAGGGAAAATATCTTCTGTGGTGGTCGCTGTCGGCGATAAGGTTAGCAAAGGCACGCTGTTAGCGAAACTAGCACCGGACGCTGTCCAACCGGGAGCTCCCCCGCCGGATGCGGGGCGAGCGCCGCCCGATGTTTCGGCGGCTCCGGATACGGTCGCGGCCGATAATGCGCCGGATGAAGCTGCTTTCGATCTAGTCGTGATAGGCGGTGGTCCTGGCGGTTATTCTGCGGCATTCCGTGCGGCTGACCTCGGGCTGAAGGTGGCGCTGATCGAGCGCTATGATACACTCGGTGGCGTTTGCTTGAATGTCGGCTGCATCCCTTCGAAAGCGTTGTTGCATGTTGCGGCTATCAAAGAAGAGGCGGAGCGTCTGGGCGCACATGGGGTTAGCTTCGGGCCTGCGATCGTCGACCTTGATAAAGTACGCCACTTTAAGAATGCCACTATCCGGAAGCTAACTGATGGCTTAGGTCAGATGACCAAGCTGCGCCAGATAGAACGGATCACGGGCACAGCATCGTTTGCTGGCAGCCAACATGTCATCGTGTCAACCGAGAATGGTGAGCGTCGAGTTGATTTTCATAAGTGCGTCATTGCCGCCGGGTCATCACCCGTAGCACTCCCATTTATTCCTGACGACCCTCGCATCGTTGACTCAACCGGAGCATTACAACTCAAGAAGATCCCAGAACGGATGCTCGTGATAGGGGGAGGAATAATCGGGCTCGAAATGGCTACGGTCTATAGCGCACTAGGCGCACGCGTCGACGTTGTCGAGCAGCTTGATGGCATTCTCGCGGGCGTCGATCGCGACCTTGTTGCGATTTGGCAGAAGAGGAATGGACACCGATTCGATCGCATCCTGACGTCGACCAAGCTTCAGGCTATCGAGGTAACCGATGAGGCGTTGATCGCGAAATTCGACGGCCAAGAAGACGGGAATTATGATCTTGTCTTGCAGTCAGTGGGACGTCGACCGAACGGAGCAGCTCTCGGCCTTGAGGCAGCTGGTGTCGGCAGTGAGAAGGGCTACATCACCGTTAATCGTCAAATGCAAACAAATGTCCCGCACATATTCGCGGTCGGCGACATCGTGGGTCAACCAATGTTAGCGCACAAGGCCGTCCACGAAGGCCACGTTGCGGCTGAGATTGCAGCGGGACATAAAGCAGCCTTTGACCCCCTCGTCATCCCATCTGTTGCCTATCTCGATCCCGAGATTGCGTGGGTAGGTTTGACCGAGGATGCAGCAAAAGCCGCAGGCATTGATGTCAAGACTTCTAAATTTCCGTGGGCGGCTTCTGGTCGCGCTATCGCGAACGGTGCTGAGTACGGGATGACAAAACTTGTCTTCTCCAAGGACACCGGACGTATTGTGGGTGGCGCAATAATAGGACCTAGCGCGGGCGACATGATCGGTGAGATCTGCCTAGCCATCGAGCTTGGTGCCGACGCAATTGATGTCGGCAAGACGATTCATCCTCACCCAACCCTTGGAGAAACTATTGGAATGGCTGCTGAGGTTGCACAAGGCATCTGCACCGATCTTCCGCCCGTTAAACGGTGACGAGCGAGCATTCCAACGATCGAGATCACTGCGAACGGCGTGCTGGGAGAAGCGGGTACGTCGACAACGGCCGAGGCCAATAGTTTGTCAATTGAAGCTGCAAAGAGAGCCGCCCTAGTTGAGGCGCGAAGGCACCAACTAGGGCGGCGGACTGTGGTATTGTCCTAAAAGAAGCTGTCTCAAGCGGGGCCGCCATCGACCTTTCGTAAAGCGATAACCTCTGCGCTCTCTACTAAGTCCGGAACGATATCGAGAATAGCTTTGATATGCGGCGCAGCCGCGTGCTGATTCAAGAGTTCTCGGCTTCCCCACTCCTCTGTCCAAACGAACCGCCGCGGGTCATCCAGATCCCTATTTAGCTGATAGCTGATGCAGCCCTCTTCCTTTAGCGTTGTGGGTATTACAGATCGGAAAAGAGCCTCGAGTTTTTCCTCGGCACCTGGCCTAGCGACAAAAATAGCGACTGCGGGCGTGGTCATCGGGTGGTTCTCCCTTATACAAGTTCTGTTTTAAGCCGTCAGAAAATTGCTGTGCAGCTTATCGGGCGTAGGTCCCCTCATAGCGGCCTTCCCGGATAAGCCTGATCATACTGTCTTCACGTTCGACCTGTTGGTGGACGGCCTCAAGGATTTTTGCTGCTTTTTCAGCAGGGAAAGATACGACGCCGTCCTCATCACCTACGACGATATCACCAGGAGAAATCACACATCCCCCAATAGAGACTGGTACGTTGATCTCTCCTGGGCCGTTCTTGTAGGGGCCGCGATGAGTTACGGCGCGGGCATAGCAGGGGAAGGTGGAGCCCGCGAATGCTGCGACATCACGTATTGCGCCGTCGATTACATAGCCCTCCGCCTTCCTCCATTCAGCGATCTCCTTCATTATACCCCCGACGAGCGCACGCGTTTCGTCACCGCCCCCGTCCACGACGATCACGTCGCCGGGGCCGACCATCTCGAGAGCGCGGTGAATCGCGAGATTGTCGCCAGGACGCGTGCGCACGGTAAATGCCGTACCAACTAGGTTGGCACCACCAGAATGGAACGCTCTCAGTCCAATTGATCCGGGCAGCCTATTCAGGTTATCAGAGATTACGGCGGTCGGCGCGTTGCGAAAGCCTTCGATAAGGTCGGTGGAAAGTTTCGGAACTGATGCCGATGCAACATCGATGGTCATTTTGATTCCTTGCCTTGATGCGATCCCATACGAAGCTTGGATTCCGCAGAGCGCCCTGTGGCGCTGCTGCGGGTCACGCATGACAGGGAATTGCTTAGGGTTGAGTTCTCGATATTTGCTGGACCCTTGGGTCTCACCAGCCCTCGAGAACGATTTTGCCTCGGGACGCACCGCTCTCCAGGAGGCTATGAGCGCGCTTGAGATTTTCCGCATTGATAACGCCAAACGTCTTGTCGAGCGTGGTACGCAGTATGCCCTTGTCGATAAGGTCAGACACTTCGTTAAGGAGCTGCCCTTGTGCAGCCATATCTTCGGTCTGAAAGGTCGACCGTGTGAACATCAGTTCCCAGTGGATCGAGATTGCCTTAGCCTTGAAGACGGCGATGTTGAATTCTGCAGGGTCGTCGATCAGCGCAAATTTGCCTTGGGGCGCGATTATTTCTGCAACATTTTTATAGTGCTGGTCTGAGAATGTAAGACTCCCAACGAGACCGACCGGATCTCGTTTCAAAGCAGCGATTTGTTCTTTTAGCGGCTGACCGTGATCAATCACAGCATGGGCACCTAGATCCAAGCACCATTTCTGGGATTCCGGCCGAGCCGCCGTGGCAATTACCGTTAGCCCGGTCAGACGACGCGCGAGCTGGATCAGGATAGATCCAACACCACCCGCTCCGCCAATGACCAGGAGGCTACGTGGGTCGTGACGCTTTCCGATAGCGGCTCCCAACCGGTCGAAGAGCAGTTCCCATGCTGTGATCGTGGTCAATGGAAGCGCAGCTGCTTCGGCAAAGGTGAGTGTTTCGGGCTTCTTACCAACGAGCCGCTCATCAACCAGATGGAATTCTGCGTTAGTACCCTGTCTTTGGTTCGACCCGGCATAGTAAACCTCGTCGCCTGGCTTGAACAAGCTCACATCCGGCCCGACAGCGTCGACAACTCCTGCCGCGTCGAAGCCCAAGATTTTGTATTGGCCTTCAGGTGGTTCTGCACGTTTACGGACCTTGTAGTCCACGGGGTTTACCGAGACAGCTCTGACGGCAACCCGGATATCTCGCCCGGTCGGCTCCGGCTTAGGGGTGTCGAAATCTACGAGCGAGTCCGCTGTTTCGATTGGCAACGATTTTTGATATCCAACGGCTTTCATACCTAATCTCCAGAATTGTAGCGGTCGTCCGCATATGAGGATTGAACAGACCAAATCGCACTGGCACTGCCTGATTTGACGGAAGTGGTAGCGGCGGGCCGAACGCCTTAGACCCGCCGCACTTACGCGGCTAGAGCGAGCCGGAGGTCCCAGCGCGATTCCATCCGCGAAACTCGTCACCGAAGCCCTCTGATCCAGTCTCTGTCACAACAACGGTATCTTCCAGCTTTATGTAGCCCCGCTTCGGGTGTTTGATCGCGGTCTCGACAGAGATCACCATCCCTGTTTCAAGAGGGCGATCCTCGTCGTATCCCGCATAGGGCACCGGTCCGACACTCGTTAGACGAGGTCCTTCATGGCTCACGAGCCCCATTCCATGGGCCAGGAATTCCATATAGGCTCTGTGCGATGAACTCTCGACCAGAGCATCGCCGATGGAGAAAATATCTCCACCACGCAGGCCAGCCCTGATAGGTTTGCGCGTCTCAGCCTGGATATGTGTGATCTCCCCTAGAAGATCTTCCAATTCAGCATCGGGTTCGCCGATGATACCCATTCGGCAAAGGTCGCCTATGTAGCCGTGATAATTCCCCGCAGAGTCGAGGGATATTACGTCCCCGGCATGTAACTTCTGATCTGAGGGCGACCGGTTAAGGTTTTGTCCGGCCGTGATGAGGCAATACTCGAACTTCAGGTCGCGGTTGACCTCCTCTCGTCTCAAATTCGCGACCAAGTCATTCTTCGTCATACCTGCCTGACAGAAATCGAAGGTAGCAGCCATAGAGTTGACAACGCGCTCGGAGGCCTCGCGGAGAAAGACCAACTCGTCGGGTGTCTTGATGAGACGCAGCCGTTCCAAGACGAACGTTGCGTCTGACAAGCGGAAACCGTCGCTGTTGAGTAGTTGACCAGCGTCCATTGGAACGAAGGCTTGCTCGACTCCAATGCGTAAATCTGCGCCGCCGATCTTTTTGATATGGTCGATTGCGAGCTGCATCGCGTCGGTACTGCTCCACGTCTTCGTTTCAACAACCGTCGGCCAAAACTTCCCAAGTTGCTTTTCGAAAACTTCAAGCGCTGCTCCGAAATATGCGGAGTTCTCCGGTCTCCCTTTTTGGTAGACGATTGCGGGCAAATAACGGTTCAACCCCACGGCGTCCATGTAGTCAAAAAAGAAGAAGCGGTAGCCCCCAAGCATGTATTGTACGTTGTGCTTGGAGGTGACGATCAGGATATCAATCCCAGCATCGTCCAGAAGTTGATCTAACCTTGTTTGGTCGAAGGGAAGATCCTGATAATCTAAAGTCTTCGGAATACTCACTCGCTAGTCCCCTTATTTTGTGGGCCCCTCTCAACTACGTCAGCGTAGATGCCTCTCCCAGAGGAAGCGGGGCTTGGAGGAATTCGGATGAGGCAGGGCTTCAAAGCCCAATAACCTCAGCCCGCGGCACTAAGCGGTCCAGGTGAACCGTAAGCGCGGGACCAATACACAAGAGGTCGTTCTGCATCGGAAACTATCTCCTCGACTTTTCCGATAAGCAGAACGTGCGACGCTACTGCATGCGCTTCAACAAGTTCACAATCGAATGCTGCTACAGCGCCTTGGAGGTAGCGCGGCGGCTCACCTACTGCTCCTATCCACTCGGCTGCAGTCAGATCGTACGCCTGACCGGTCCGGGGACGGCCAGAAAAGCGTTCAGAGTGCTCAACCTGCTCTTCCGAGAGAACGTTGATGGCGAAACGTCGATGCGACGATACCGCGTTGCAGAGGGGGTTAGTTGCTTTGACAGCTACCAGTACCATCGGAGGATCAGCCGAAACCGAGATAAAGGTTCCCACAGTCAGTGCCAACCGTTCTGCTGGCGCGCCAGCAACCACCACCGCAACACTGAGCGGCACGCGGCTCATAGCCGAAACGAACTGCTCTCTGAGCATACCCGGATCGCTGATTGTCGTTGTCTTTGTCGTCGTTGAAGATGCCATTGACGTGACCTTCCATAGGTGTATCGAGGGGGGTGCCGTCTAAGCGACACCCTGGCCGAACCGTTAGAGCGTCGGGTTATCGAGTGGCAGACCAAGGGCGGTCCGACCGTGTGATATTGCGCTGACGTCCCAGTTTTGGGTGATGTGTCGGTTTGCGGCGCTCATATCTGCAAAGTAGCGCGAGAGAGGATTACGCTCATAGATCGCGCCGCCGCCAGCCGCATCCCAGACGACGTTCACCGCACGAGTAGCAAGTTGTCCAGCGAACGTGGCTTCGGCTCTACAGCGCGCCCGCTCCTCGTCGGTGGGGAGACGATCAGATTCGAGAATTTCCGTCATCTGTTCGCAAGCGCCATAAATCAGAAGACGAGCGGCTCGAAGGCAGGACAATGCTTCTGCCACTTTGACTTGCTGCGTGCTGAAATCACTCACAGCCTTAGCAGAAACGCGTGACACTCGGGTACGTGCTTGCTCGAGGTACGTATTTACCGCCCCCTCCGCAATGCCGAGTGCTGTTCCGCCGATGTAAACGCCGAACATACAGTAGAGTGGCGCACGCATATTGATTGCTTCGCCTGCAAACAGAGGCTTGCGCGCGCGCATCGTGTCGACTGTGGTCGTACGATGCTCGGGAACAAAAACTTCCTCAAGCACGACGTCATGGCTTGCAGAACCTTTGAGGCCGATTGCATACCACGTATCTAGGATCGTGTAATCTTTCTTCGGGACAAGGAAGTGACGGTCTTCTTCTTCGCCATTTGGACCGGGTGTGAAGGCAGTAAAAATCGCCCAGTCGGCAAGGCTGACGCCGCTAACGAATGGCCAGCGACCCGAGAGGATGTAGCCACCGTCAACACGACGAGCCTTTCCGAGGTTGGGGATAAGGATACCAGAAAGCAGCGCTGCCGGATCCTCCAACCAAACGTCTTCCTGGGCTTGTTCGGGCCAACGGCACATCATCGAATTGTGGGAGATGTTCTGCACTATCGCCCAAGCTGTGGAGCCACACGCCTGACCCAGTGGCCGCATGACGTCGACCGCGGCACTAAAAGGAGCGTCCGCTCCGCCGAACCGAGCTGGCTGGAACAGGCGGTGGATACCCGTCCGCTTCACATCAAGGCGGGTTTCCTCAGGCGGCTGACGCAGTGTCTGCGTCTCGGTCGCGCGCTCCTTAAGAGCGGGAGTGAGTTCCTCTGCTCGCTTGATCAATTCGTCCGGGGTTCCGGCGCGCTCGATCACATGCGTATTATCGTTTTTGAGTGCGGTGGTGTTGCTCAAGACAATGCTCCCAGTTGGTATGATTTTTATAGAACATATGTTATGAAAAAAAATAGCGCAAGGTCTGTTGCGAGGCGGCTGTAGCCCTTTTTGCGGGAGTTGCGACGAAAATAGGTAGCTGCTAAACTAAAATACCTGTTCGAAAAGGAAGAGAATATGCCCAAGCTCGGGATGGAAGCGATCCGCAGACGACAAGTGATGGACGCAGTGATCCAGATCTTATCGACTAGTGGCTGGCGCGACCTCACAATCAGAGAAGTCAGCGATGTTGCGGGCATCTCGTCGGGTGTGATAACTCATTATTTTAGCAACAAGCGGAATTTGACGCTTGATACGATCAACGATGCCACTTTGCAGTTCGTCAAAGCCCTCAGTAAATTCGAACATCGGCGTGGTCATGCTGCGGACCGGTTAGTGGCGCTTGTTGACTTCGTAAGCCAGCCCGCGCCGCCAGGGGTTCCCGAATGGAGATTTTGGTTGAGCCTGTTTGGTCGGATGCCCTTCGATAGAGTTCTTCAGACTGAAGTCCAGCGAGTTCATCGGCTCTACGGCGAGATAATCGTCCGCTTGATTGATGCGGGGATCGAAGAGAGAGTATTTCGTCCATCGAAGCCCGCTGAAGATATTGCGATGAATTTCATCAGCACATCGTTCGGGCTTAACATGCTCATGGTTGCAGATCCGCAGGAAATGCCTGCCGAGCGCTGCCGTCGCGCCTTGCTGGATCTGCTTGGTCGTGATCTCGGAGCGGAGCTTGATCCCGCATTGGCCTCACATGCAATGCGTGCCCGGGAATGATCAGCAACTCCGTCAAGATTGCTGCTCGCCCTAGCGTATCATTAACGGAGTGCCACATTTGACGATAATTTATCCAGACGACTTCAAAGGCCAACGAGTATACAGCCAAGCTCTCATAACTGCAGCGCGTAACCTCATCCCGGTACTCAGAGAGCGCGCTCGGGAAGCCCAGGAACTTCGTAGCTTACCTTCCTCAACGGGCACGGATTTACGTCGCTCGGGCGTTGCAAGATTGTTGCAGCCTGCCAGTTTCGGAGGCGCTGAAGGCACTCTCGAAAACATGGTGGATATACTGATCCCGATCGCGAGTGGATGCCCCTCTACCGCCTGGTGCTTAGCCCAATACCTCTTTCACAACTACATGATAGCTCATTGGCCCATTGAGGCACAGAAAGAGGTTTGGGCCGATCCCACCAACCTTGTAAGCGGAATTCTGGTCCCACGGCTTGGCAAGGCAAGGCAAGTAGAGGAGGGGTACGAACTCACTGGCCAGTGGCCGTTCGTCAGCGGTGTGCAACCCTCGGACTGGTGCATATTATCCGGTATGGTTGAAATGGATTCGGCTCCCGATGAGGAGCGGTATTTTTTGGTTCCCACATCATCCGTGGAGATCTTGGATACATGGGATCCGATCGGCTTGCACGGCTCGGGAAGCCAGGATGTTAAAGTCGAGAGCCTTTTAATTCCGGATTATCTAACCCTGCCCATCCACCAGATGAAGGGTGGTGACTTTCCTGGCAAGTCGGCAAATCGCAGTGCGCTGTATCGGCCACCAATACACATGATCAGTGGCATCTTACCTGCGGCTTGTCTGGTTGGCATGACGGAAGCAATGTTTGAAAGTTTCTTGCTGCAGTCGCGAGACAGAAAATCGATCAGGACGAGCGAAGATACCGTTAGCTATGCAACCCATCAGATGCGAGTGGGGGAGGTCTCGGCGTCACTTCAAGCTGCTGAGATGCTCATACGAGCGGACTGCCGGGAGATCATGGAGTTGGCGGCAGCAGACTGTGCATTTTCCGCCTTGGAAAGGTCGAATTATCGGTCGAACTCAGCCTATGCGGGCCAGCTTGCCCGCCGCGCCGCCGAAGCGGTCTGGGATCTCATAGGCGCGCGAGGTGCCTATGCGACAAATCTTATTGCGAGCTATTATCGCGATATTGCAGTAGCCTCCCGACATACCGCAATCAACTGGGAGGTGAATGCCACAGAGCACGGTCGCGCGCGTCTCCGATTACCTCTCACGAACCCGTCGCTTTAACGCGCTATTGCGGTGCACAAAGTTTGAGCGATCCACGTCCTGCCTAAAAAGCGCACGAAATTCGCCAGCCCGTCCTTGACAATTTTTTCTAGTTGGGATGTTCTATATAAATCAGGTCGGAACCTCGATCTGTGTGGGAACGCTAGAACGGGGAAGAAGACCTTCAAGGTCCGCCACCAGTCAGCACAATTTTTCCGGAGGACTACATGAGTGATTTGTTTTCGCTTGCTCGCATGCTGGCTGAAGGCCGCATCTCGCGTCGCAGCTTCATGAAGAGCGCAGCCGCTTACGGTGCGGCTTCGGCAACTTTGGGCGCAGGAAGTATATCGGCTCGCGCCGCGGAGGGCCCACTAGTCGGTTTCAGCTTCCCGAGTTTCGATGCATTTCGTTGGCCGCATGACCGCCATTACTTTGAAGCCAGAGCAAACGAACTCGGATTGCGCTACATCATTCAAGGCGCAAACGAGGACGTCTCGACCCAGGACTCGCAAATTGATGCGATGCTTTCTCAAGGTATTGAGGCTTTGATCATTATTCCGGTTAACGTGGAGTCGGGGGCGCAGATTGTAGAGCGCGTCAAGAAAGACTCCCCTAACATCCCAATCATCTCCTACAACTATGTCATTCCCTCGTCGGCGATCGACTACTGGGCGGGACGAGATAATTACCTTGTTGGCGAGCTTCAGGCCAAACAGGCCTTGAAAGAAGCAAAGAAAGGCAACTGGGCCATCGTCAGTGGACCGGAAGGTATCGATGTTGCTCGCCAGAAGACCGAGGGAGCTCTGCGCGTTCTCAAGCCGTATATCGACTCGGGGGAGATCAAGATCGTTTCTCATCAGTGGCACGATAACTGGCGACCGGAATCTGCTCTTAAGCAGATGGAAGATGCACTCACTCGAAACAACAACGACATTCAAGCAGTTGTGGCGAATGAAGAAGGTCTGGCGCTTGGGGCGCTCAAAGCACTAACGGAAGAGGGCCTCAACGGGAAGGTTTGGATTTGCGGTGAGGACGTTTGGCCCGAAGGCGCGCGAGCAATAGTTCAAGGCGACTTGGCGATGAGTGCTTGGACGGATCTCATTCAGATGGGACGAGTGGCGGCCGAAGCAGCTCATGCTCTAATCAAAGGGGAAACCCCGCAGAGCAATGATAGCATTGATGTCGGCGGCAAAAAGATCCCAGGCATGCGAATCCAGTCTCGTGTTGTTAATAAGGAGTCCCTTCCAGAATTCCTGAAACTGACTGACTGGTTGAAGCCCCAAGATATCGGCCTTGAGATCAAGTAGGAGTGCGGTTGGTGGGAATGTCTGCAACACTTGCCCCGTCCGGTAACCCCGACGGTACTAACCTGCTCCAACTCGACGGCATAACCGTCGAGTTTGGAGCGACCCGAGCACTCAGTGATGTCAGCTTTAGCGTATGTGCTGGAGAAGTCGTTGGATTGATGGGAGCTAACGGTGCGGGTAAAAGCACACTTGCGAAAGTCATCGTTGGCGAAATCCCCCATGGCGCGTACCGGGGAACGGTTAGGTGCGACGGAGAATCGGTCGCGTTTTCTGACGCACGAGACGCCCATAAGGCGGGGGTCGCACTCGTACATCAAGAGGGAGCCGTCGTTCCCCAGCTGACAATCGGCGAAAACGTGATGCTCACAATTGAGCCGACCCGTTTCGGCATAATCGATTGGAAACGGCTCTACGACCAGGCCGACTCGGCAATGCGTCGTCTCGGGTTGGACATCGACACGCGTCGTCCACTCGCAGGGCAGGGCGGCGTCGCATTAATGGAGCAGGTGGAAATTGCTCGTGCGATTGCGAGCGGGAGCCGCGTCTTCGTTTTCGATGAATCTACATCGGCTTTAGGGGCCGACGAAATCGGCTTGCTTCTTGAGAGGATGCGGGAATTGGCTTCGCAGGGCGCGGGCATAATCTTCATCTCTCATCGTACGGATGAAATCCTGAAGGTCTGCGATCGTGTGGTAATCCTGCGCGATGGGAAAATCGCCCTTGAAGCGCCCCGGTCCGAACTTAATCAGACAAGTATCGTACGTGCTATGCTTGGTGGGGCGCTCGCTGAATCCACTCGTCCTCGCAGCAATGTTCAGCAAGATGGACGGGAGGTCGCCGTCAGGCTCCGCGAATGGAGCCGAGCAAGGACTCCCGAGTCTCCACGCGATGTGGGCCCTATCGACCTTGAGCTTGGGCGCGGGGAGATCGTTGCTGTCTACGGCCCTCTAGGTGCAGGGAAAACCGAATTCGTCGAGTCACTCTATGGACTGATCCCGGAATTAAATGCCGGACGGGTGGATATTGACAACACTCAGTTTCATCCACGTAACCCACGGGATTCAATCGCTCAGGGTATCGCTTACGTGTCGGCAGAGCGCCAAAAAGACGGCCTTATCCCACACCTCTCCGTAATGGAGAACATGATGCTGGGTTGGCACCGTGGCGCTCCCACAAAGGGTTCTGTAGTTAAAGCAGACAAGGCCAAGGAACTCTGTAGATCGTATATTCGTGATCTAGGCGTCCGCACGCAAGGACCCGACCAGCCCATTCGTAGCTTAAGTGGCGGAAATCAGCAGAAGGTACTGCTTGCACGCGCCCTTATAAACGAACCGCGGCTGGTTCTTCTTGATGAACCAACGCGGGGCATCGACCTCGGTGCCAAGCAAGATGTCTACCGACTAATTCGGAAAGTAGCTTCCACAGGAACCGCAGTCCTGTACGCGACAATGGAGGAGGACGAGGCGCTAGAATTGTCCGACCGCATTCTCGTCTTGCGAGACGGAAAAGTCGTCACCTTAGTGAACACCCCGGATATCAACCGCCACGAGCTCCTCGCTCTGGCAGGCGGCACTGCAATAAAGACAATGGTGGAACAGCAATGAAGTCGAATGTAGCAAATCCGAACAGCGATGCCGTTGCGGTAACGCCTTCCGAAGCCAAAAAGTCGGTGCCAAACCGTGCGAACTCGATCGTATCCGTTTTACGTTCGGCCGCCGGACTTTTGGTCGCCATCGCTCTGGTCTGGATCGTCTTCTCAATTCTGACCGACGGGATATTCGTGAGCGACAGAAATCTAAGTAACCTCATGCGGCAGACCGCCATTACGGCGATCGTCGCACTAGGCATGCTTGTGGTTATCGCTCAGGGCGAAATCGATCTGTCAGTAGGATCCTTCATGAGCCTCTGCGTCACTGTCGTCGCGATGATTGAGGCAAATGGATCCTACGGGCCGTACGTGACTATTGCCGCTGCACTAGCGTTGGGAGTTGTCGTAGGGCTTTGGAACAGTGGATGGGTCGCGACCCTCGGATTGCCTTCCTTTGTGGCGACACTCGGATCGTTGATGCTGCTCAGAGGTCTGGCTCTCGCGCTCTCCGGCGGTAGAACCATTTCTGGAATCTCCGATACCATCCGTTTTTTCGGGGAGGCTTTTGTCACCGGACCTGCACTGTGGGCGTTCATTGCTGCTGCTGCGCTTGTTGCACTCTGGCCGCTACGTACGGTTAAGCAAAGCGAGCATCCGCGAAGCATATACCTAAAAGTCGCCGCGGGCTTGGCGGCGGTCATTTTGTTGGCGTGGGCAACATTGTCATACCGGGGACTCCCGATGCCTGTTTTCATCACACTAAGTGCGGCTGGAATCCTGGCATGGATGTTGACCAACACAGTGTGGGGACGTCATGTTTACGCCGTCGGCGGTAATCGAGCCGCAGCAAAATCGGCCGGTATTCCGATCACCAAGCATCTCGTTACGTCATTTATCCTCATAGGTGTCTTGACGGCGATTGGCACGCTTATGTTCGTTGGCCGTCTTGGTTCCGCTCCACCGGAATCAGGATTGTTTCTCGAGCTGAACGCAATTGCTGCTGTGGTTATTGGCGGCGCAAGCCTTTACGGCGGTACAGGCAAAGTTTCTGGCGTACTCCTTGGGGCACTCCTGATGCAAAGCTTGGGCAATGGCCTTTCCCTGCTGAACGTGCCTACGGCTTATCAAAATATCACCAGCGGTATCGTCTTGATGCTGGCGGTTTACGTCGATGTCTTGTCCAAGCGGGGTGGAAAACTATTCGCGCGTCCCTAAAAAATATCACGGTGATATTCCTGATGCCTATTGCACTCGTTGCTTACGGCATGGGTTATATGGCTAGCAGTGCTCGCAAAGGTTCGCGAGCACTGCAAAGGATCCTCAAGACAGAATGGCGGACCGTGAAGTACGGGCCGCTGGTCTTACGAACGCCGCCCACCTGGGGCGACGTCGAACAGACAACGGACGGTATGCTGGTACTCCATAATCGGCCTGCGAAAGCTAGGGTAGATGGCGATGCAGTTTGGTACGGCTCGACCATTGAAATCAGGTTCTATCGCGAAGGTGAAGATCGTCCTGTAATCGAAAATGCGTGGAGGTCATGGAAGCGCAGTCTCGGATCGAGGGACGCATCGGTCGTCGCCGAACTCATTGTCGCGAATGGGGTCCGTGCAACAGATGTGAAGAAGGCGCTTGCCGCTTTAAAGTCTTTGCGGCTCGATGGATCACCCACCTCAATTTCGTGGCCAGCAGCAATAGACGTAAGTACAAAGCTTCGAAGCGTCGTTCCACCACATAGTTCAAGGATCGCTCGCGACTTCGAGAGATTTTGACCTTTACTTGTTGACGGGACCCCTCATGCGGGGATGGTCCCGCCGTTTCTTTTCTCACAGAATTACGTTGTAAATCCACAATAACAAACGAACGGGGTACTCATGGTGGATCTCTGGCGCTTATCTGCGACCGAACTCGCTAGTCTCGTGCGGTCCAAACAGGTCTCGGCTAGGGAATCTGCGCTCGCATCGCTCACTCGCCTGAACGCGGTAAATCCGATGATCAACGCCGTCGTCGATCATCGTCCGGGAGACGTCCTGGCTCAGGCAGCTTCCATAGACGAGAAGATCGCGCGCGGCGAAGATCCCGGCATACTCGCTGGTGTCCCGGTTACAATCAAAATCGGTGCAGATCAAAAGGGCTTTGCAACCACGGACGGGATGAGAATACAGCGCGACAACGTTGCGAGGGCTGATAATCCGGCCGTAGCAAACCTACGAAAATCTGGAGCGATCCTGCTCGGGCGGACAAACTGCTCTGCCGTCTCATATCGATGGTTCTCAAACAACTTACTTCACGGGGAAACGAAAAATCCCCGCGATCCCGATATCACTCCCGGAGGCTCTTCGGGCGGGGCAGGCGCAGCTGTCGCGGCCGGGATAGGTCAGATCGCGCATGGAAGCGACATCGCTGGCTCGATCAGGTACCCTGCTTACGCTTGTGGCGTTCACGGTCTTCGCCCCAGTCTTGGACGGGTACCGCACTTCAATCCTTCCTGGGGCGGTCGCTCGATCGGCGGCCAAATCGGAGCCGTGTCGGGACCGTTAGCACGAACTATCAGTGACATTCGTCTCGCGCTGGTGGCTATGGCCGCACCGGATCTCCGTGACCCATGGTACTCGCCTGTGCCGCTTGATGGTCCACCAGTACCAAAGCGTGTCGCGATGTGCGTCAATCCCGACGGCCTTGATCCTGCACCGGAGGTTGCGGCCGCTGTGTTAGACGCTGGGGAGAGGCTCCGACGCGCGGGATGGATTGTCGACGAGGTTGACGAAACACCACCGATGCAAGAGGCGGCTGACATACAGGCGAAGCTTTGGTTGGGCGACGGCTATGAAGCTCAGCTCGAATCCGCCACCCTTGAAGGAGACCCTGGCGCGCTATCATGTCTGCGCGGAATGAAGGAACGGGTTCAGCCGTTCGATCTGTCGAAGGCGATGATGCGGCGTGATGTGTTGGTGCGAGAATGGTTCGAGTTTCTGATGCACTATCCAATCCTCCTCATGCCCGTCTCTGGTGAACTACCGTTCCCAAATGATTCCGATCTGAAGGACGACGCCGCGCTTAAAAAGGTCTGGCATGCCCAACTGACGCAAGTGGCTATCCCTTTAATGGGGCTTCCCGCGTTGGCAGTCTCCACCGGATTGATCGGGCGCGTCCCTGTGGGAGTGCAGATTGTCAGCCAACGTTTCCGCGAGGATCTTTGCCTCCTAGCAGGGGAAGCGATTGAGGCTGGCGGTAACCCATCTGCAGTGATCGATCCTGCAATTTAGCGTCGGATTGGCCGGGTCAACCGCAAGCCGTAGATGATGCCGAGGTGACTTTGCTCCTCTCCTATTCGTGTAAAACGTTCATCAAGGTCGCAAGACGAATGCTAAAGAATATTGGCTCTCTCCGAGGCGCTTTCTCAATGTTGGCTTCGACGGGTTGTTACGTTGCCACAGACACACTGATGAAGCTATCAACAGCGGGCCTTCCGCCCTACGAGACATTGGCTCTGAGAGGGGCGTCCGCAACGCTCTGGGGTTTACTGTTCTTGCGTGTTCTCCGGCTGGGAAAGGATGCTCCGGCGCTTTTCAACGGCTGGGTCTGGCTCCGCAACTGTTTAGAACTTGCTGCGGTCCTCTGCTATGTCGTCGCGTTAACAAACTTACCGATCGCGAACGTGGTTGCGATCCTTCAAATGACTCCACTTGTTGTTCTCATCGGCGCGGCTCTCGTGTTTCGGGAGCGGCTCAGCCCGCTAATAATCTTTCTGATCGTCCTCGGCTTCGTTGGTGCACTGCTGGTGGCACGGCCCTCTGGTAACGGCCTTTCGGTGTTTAGTTTGCTCGCGGTTGCTACCGCAGTTCTCAGCGGCCTTCGTGATCTCGTTAGTAGGTGTGTGTCACCTAAGATCCCTGGTTTGATAGTTGCGTTCGGTGCATCGATTTTGGTGCTTGCGGGCGCTCTCATAATGCACCTCGTAGCGGAGGAGACCGTTATGCCCGACCCATACCATTTCGTATACCTCGCTGGATCCGGCCTGTTCCTGTTTGCAGGGCATTTCCTTCTATTCACGGCCTACCGGTTCGGACCGACTGAGGTGGTCGCCCCGCTCTATTATTTCGTCGCCTTGTGGGCGATTTTAGCGGGCGCGTTTGTCTTTAGGACCGTGCCGGACGTGATGTCTGTCGTGGGAATAGCCATTGTGACATTGAGTGGGGTGGCGATCATTGTTCTCAGCGGTAACCTGAGGACAAGGCAGCCGAGTTGAGATGACGGGTAGCCCACTGTACATGGATATCCCAGGACCGCATTTCATTATTGGTAGATGGCATGTGGAGCGACGGATTGTTCACCGCGGCGCGATCCCAGCCATCCTCTTCGTTGGTAAGGCTGAAATCTCAGAAGGGGCGTTCGAAGAAACTGGCGAGCTGCATATCGGGCAAGCCCGCATGACCGGTGTGCGTAAATACCAATTGCAAATGAGCAACGACGAGGTAGAAATCCGCTTTCCCGATCGAAGGTTTTTTGCGTCACTGGCCATGAGAGCGGCGCAAAAGGTCTCTCACCGGTGCGGCAACGACCAATACTGCTGACAAGTTCTTTTCGTTAATCAAAACACTTGGGTAGAGAGCTGGGTCGTCACCGGACCGCGTAAAAGCTATCGAAGCATTGCTAGGTTTACCACGCACTAGGCGAACGGCCGCGGATCTCGATCTCCCCAAGAGTCAAACCGGGAGCCGCCGCCAAACCAACATATCCGGATCGGCGGCACGCATCCAACTGAGACTAGGCTGAGACGAGATCGGACTTCTGAGCGCGGAGCTCCATATGTGCTTTCGCAACTCTGACCGCTTCGTCGGTTCTGCCCCACAGCCCCCTGATTTGCTCTACGATTTCAGGACGAGCGCTACGTGGATGTCCGGAGTTCATCGTAGGCTGCGGGTCGTACTCGAGCACAAGCTGAGTGAACTCGGCAGCATCCTGGCCTTTGATTTCGGCGATTACCTGAAGCGCGAAGTCGATACCTGCGGTGACACCGCCCCCGGTAATGCGATTCCGATCGACACAGACACGCTCATAGCTTGGCTCGATGCCGAGAGCGATAAGAGGTTCATAGAAAGGCCAGTACGTGGCTGCTCGGTACCCGTCGAGCAATCCTGCCATCGCCAAGAGTACCGAGCCCGTGCATGCCGCAGTGATATATGTGGCTGTCTTGCCTGCCCGAGCGAGGAAGTCGATGAATTCCTGGTCCTTCATGATCTCCGGCGTTCCTCCACCGCCAGCGACAAACAGGACGTCGAGATTTTCCGGTACTTCGTCCATCGTAATTGTTGGATTCATGGTGACGCCCATGTCAGTCGGGACGGCGTCCATCGTCTTCCAAATTATATGGGTCTTCGCGTGGAGGCCAAACGCTGTCTGCGGACCAGCAAGATCCTGTAGGGTAAACCCAGGGAAAATGACCATCCCGATTTGCAGTTGGTGATCTTCAATCTTCGTTGCTTCGTCACTCATCACAATGTCCTTAAGGTGATTGCCGTTACCATTGAATAAGCCTTTACGGAGGATCATGTGAGTGGCAGGATTGACAAAAGCCGATCATTTTCTGCCATTTCGGTGGGCGTTAATTCTCTGTCATCGAGGGCCTTGAAGTGCATAAAATTGCGATTTTGATAATGGATGACGTGGTGCCGCTAGATTTCGGCATTGCGTATCAAGTCTTTGCGCTTACCCGTCTTAGCGACGGAGGTAAGGCCTACGAATTGGAGGTCTGTGCGCCAAGGAGGACGGTCCGATCGGCGGGATTCGACATGATGGTCGGTATTGGCTTGGACGCTCTTAAGCGAGCAGATATGATTGTAGTCCCCGGAAGTGAAGATCCTTTTCGAGACATTCCGAGAGCAGTACGCAAGGCGCTCCTGCTCGCGCATGAGCGAGGTGCAAGGATTGCCTCAATCTGCACCGGAGCTTTCATCCTTGCTGCGAGTGGCATTCTCGATGGAAGGCGCGCGACGACACACTGGCGCTTTGCTGGGGATCTCGCGAAACGCTATCCCGAGATAAAAGTCGAGCCCAATGTACTGTTTGTAGATGAAGGCAATATTGTAACCTCTGCCGGAGCGTCTGCGGGGCTTGATATGTGTCTCCATCTCGTACGCAGAGACTACGGCCAGTCTGTCGCCGCAGATGCCGCCCGCCTCACGGTAGCACCTTTGCATCGGGATGGCGGGCAGGCGCAGTTTATCAAGCACGAGCCGCCAGGCTCAGTCACTAGCCTGACGCCGTTGTTAGAATGGATGCGAGGCGCGCTAGACAAATCGCACAGCATAGATGAGCTGGCGGCGCGCGTGAGTATGAGCCCCCGCACTTTTGCTCGGCGGTTCCAAGAACAGACGGGGACGACGCCTTTAAAGTGGCTGCTGATCGCGCGGGTGGATCGCGCGCGCGAATTGTTAGAGGAAACTGACGTGTCGATTGACGAGACCGCAGAGTTGTCAGGATTCGGATCTGCAGTCACATTCAGAACCCGGTTCCGCCGAGTGGTTGGTTTGAGTCCCACCGAGTATCGCCGACGTTTTAGTGTTTTTGGTCAAGGCACCTCAGACGCCGTGGCCAGACAGTGAGGGAAGGCACACACTTGCCGAGCCCATAATCGGATTGGATCAAGACTAAGTTCCGATCTGGGCCCGGCACAGCTAGACGCGACTGCTGATTACAGGCCGAAAAGTCTCTGTTGGCCATCCCAACGAGTCTTCTTCAGAAACTTTTCCCAGGTTAATGAATCAGGGTTGATCCGACGGCTCCATTGGGTGTCGCGATCCTTCCTGAAATATCCATAGTCGACGGCATACTCGACCATTCCCATTGTTTCATGGACAAATTCGTCCGTGAACTTTGGGTAGTAATGCTTAAATTTATCGGAACTGTAGGCAGACGCATAGATAGCTTTTTGGCCAGTAACTCGGCTGAATGTCTCGACCATCTCGGCTGGCGATATGATGTCCCCGATAACCGGGAGTGTCTGGTCAGAATACCTTTCAGGATGGTCAAATATCTCTAATACAGCGGGCCCGGTAGCTGTCAAAGGGTCTACGAATGGCGCTCGAATATTCTCGGGAAGATATATCGGGAATGTGAGGGTGTCTCCCGCCATGTGGGGAGGATAGTATTCTAAGACGTTGGTGTAGAAGAAAGCCAGTTGGATAAACGAGCTTCGTGTCGGGAGTCCGCGTAGGTATTCTTCGACGCGTGCCTTATCGGTGAAATGCATCGCCACTTTCTTGCCGGATGTGATTTTCTCCACGTTCTCGAGAGAACTGAACACGACATGTTGCACGCCAGCCTCAATGGCCGCGTCAGCCATAACCTTGCCAATCTCGAATTCCGTTGCTCCAAGCGGCAGGACGCCCGGAGTAATCAGAAACGCGCCATAGGATCCTGTGAAGGCCGCAATGAAATCTTCCTTACGTCCGTGAGCGAGCGATACCTCAATCAATTCCGCGCCACGGTCGGCTAACATCAAAGCTTCCGGGGAGTCTGTCCGTCCCGTGAGTGCGCGAACATGATATCGGCCGCTCTCGAGTAGGGAATATGCGACGCTCCGACCCTGCTTACTCAAGCTTCCTGCAACTGCGATTATCGGTTTGGTGTTAGTTGACATGGCGATTCCTTCGTCGGCCGATGAGTTTCGTTTGAGGCGCGCTTTCTCCACTGTCACTTTTCGGGGTATTGTGGAAATCGATATATTTCTAGGAGGTATCCAGCAAATGGATATAAGTCGTCTGGATTTGAACTTGCTCATTAGTTTCGAAGCACTGATGATTGAGCGCAATGTCACGAAAGCCGCAGGACGTCTCGGTCTGAGCCAGCCAGCACTTAGCGCCCAGCTAAACCGGTTGCGCGACATGTTCGATGATCAGCTCCTAGTTCCTGCGCACAGGGGAATGCTACCAACGGCCAAGGCTCTCGATTTGCTTGGACCACTGCGATCAGCGCTAGAACAAGTGCGTATCGTGGTCTCGAACCATAATACCTTTTCACCCAAAACTGCGACGCTGACCGTTTCGATTGCGTGTACTGACTACATTGAAGCTGTGGTGGTAATGCCCTTGATCTTGACGCTGCGGATTGAGGCTCCGGGGATAAGGGTCGCGGTTCATCGGCTTAATCCTTTGAGGATCGATCAACAGTTGGCAGATGGTGAGGTCGATCTTGCTGTAGCCTCCCCAAATCTTGGCTCGCCCCTGATCTATAGCCAGCCAATGTATAACGAGGACTATGTGCTTATTGCTCGCAAGGGCCATCCCCATGTCGCGAAAGGACTTACAGCCCAAAAATTCTCTCGTCTTGAGCAAGTGGTTGTGTCGCCATCGGGGGGGGCGTTCACGACGCCGATCGACGCAGCACTGGGTACCGTGAGTTACAAGAGAACGGTCGTAGCGTCTGCAGCATCTTTTTTAATTGTTCCCGAAATTGTTGCTGCCAGCGATCTTGTCGCATTGGTTCCCCGGCGACTACTCACTGGAAGACAGCTACAGGTTAAAGTGATTGATCTTCCGTGGCTTGAGGAACGCTTCGATATTTCGCTCATATGGCATGAGCGGAATAATGGGCATCCAGGTCACAGATGGATACGCCAGTTTGCCAGTGATTTGGTCCTCGTCTGACCGCGGAATCACTAACTTACCATGAAGTGGTAGGTATCATGTGTCACCAATTTTATACGGCAGAACCATTCGGATGTCGTGATCCACATGAAGCTTTCGCATGAGAGGAGGGACAGCACGTTGTGGACAGCCAACACGCTCGCAAATACGGCAAGAGATTCCTATTGGCGAAAAATTCTTCCGTGCGGGCAGGTCGAGGTCATCCGCGTATACGAAAGATTGCGCATAGGAGATTTCACAGCCAAATGCTATTGCATACTGCGGATGTGGTCGGTGGAACCCGGTGCCGGACTTGGTGACCTGAGTAGCCAGGCACAGATATCTGACGCCGTCGGGCGTCTCAGCTAGCTGCCTAATAATCCGCCCTTGCGCCTCGAATGCCTCATGGACGTTCCATAGTGGACAGGCCGCACCGTAACGCGCAAACTGTAGCTTAGTCGAACTGTGTCGCTTGGTAATATTTCCTGCACGATCAATACGGGCAAAGAACACAGGTATCCCTTTGTTGCCGGGGCGCTGCATCGTGCTAAGCCTGTGGCAAACTTGCTCAAGGCTGGCACTAAACCGGGCGGCGAGTAGTTCGAGATCGTGGCGGAGGTCTTTGGCCGCAGCAAGGAATTCGGCATATGGCAGCAGCAGCGCTCCCGCGAAATAGTTCTGCAACCCAATCTTGCAGATGTCGTGTGCTTCCGCCGAGCGGAAATCGGCATCTCTCGCGATGGTATCAATAAGTGGAACAGCATGAAGTTGCGCAATCTGCAGAGCGATCTGAAAGTCTCTCGTTGCAGCTGGTGCGTAGCGGCTAATGAAGAGGGTACGGGAGGACTTCTCAAAACGACGCAGGATGAGGTCATCCGGCTCCGAACGCTTTATTTCCACCTGATACTGTGACCTGAGGAAGCCGGAAAGCCGTGAATAGTTGTCACCATCACCCAAGCCCAACTGCAGTGCTAATTTCTCTGCTTCTACGTCAAGGGGATGAATGTAGTTGTCGACAAAATGGAAGAAGTCGCGCACTTCCTCATAGGGGGTAGCCTCTGCAAGTGACGTCGAGCGACCAAGGCTGTCGCTTAACCCCACAAGTTGCTCACTGTTGCCTTTGTAAGCCTGATGAGCCCTGATCAAAGACCTTGCCAGGTTAGGCGCGCCTTGGGTTATCAATTTCATCTCTTGAACTGTCAGCGGAAGGTTCTCAAAGAGCGGATCCGCTAGAGCTTCAGCCAAGGCGGAGAGAAGTCGATCACCTTCGCCTGACGAAAGTTCGCTTACATTGATTTGAAATTTTTCGGCAAGCGCGACTAGCACTGCGGCGGAGACGGGGCGCTGATTGTTTTCAATCTGGTTCAAGTAGCTCGTAGAAATGCCGATACGTTCGGCAAACTGAGCTTGAGTTGCCCGGTTTCCCTCTCTGAGCTCTCGTACCTGACGTCCGATGAAAAGCTTGCCCGTGGCCATGTCGCAAATTCGCAAATTGCTATTTGCAAATTTATTATTAGCTCATGAGCGCACGATCAAGTGTTTTGTGGATGAACGGCCTCACGTACAACGCGAGCAATCAAGTCAGCATTCGGGGAAATTAAATGCGATCCGTACTGGAACAACTCGAGTCGAGGCGAGCAGAAGCAAGGTTGGGAGGGGGGCAGACCCGTATCGATGCTCAACATGCCAAAGGCAAGTTGACGGCTCGGGAACGCATCGAAGTTCTTCTCGATGAGGGTTCATTCGAAGAATACGACATGTACGTTACGCATCGTGCGGTCGACTTCGGAATGGCTGACCAGAAGATCGCAGGTGACGGGGTCGTCACTGGTTGGGGAACTATCAACGGGCGGCAGGTCTACGTGTTCTCGCAGGATTTTACCGTCCTTGGCGGCTCTCTATCCGAAACGCATGCGCAGAAAATCTGCAAGGTTATGGATATGGCTTTGCAAAACGGCGCGCCCATTATCGGTCTGAACGACTCGGGCGGCGCTAGAATTCAGGAGGGCGTCGCATCCCTCGCTGGTTACGCTGAAGTCTTTAAGCGTAATGTCGAGGCCTCAGGCGTCATTCCTCAGATTTCTGTGATCATGGGACCTTGCGCAGGCGGCGCTGTCTACTCGCCTGCGATGACAGACTTCATCTTTATGGTGCGTGATAGCTCCTACATGTTCGTGACCGGTCCGGATGTGGTGAAGACTGTCACCAATGAAATTGTCACCGCGGAGGAACTGGGTGGCGCGAGAACGCACACGACGAGATCGTCTGTCGCCGACGGCGCTTTTGAGAACGATATCGAAGCCCTTGAACAGGTGAGGCTTCTCTTTGACTTTCTTCCGCTGAACAATCGAGAACAAACCACGCCAACACGCCCCTTTTTCGATGATCCGGCGCGTGTCGAAGCGCGTCTGGATACACTGATACCGAGTTCCTCGAACAAACCTTACGATATGCGCGAACTAATAGTCGCGATTGCTGACGAGGGGGAAATTTTCGAAATCCAGGAAGCGTTCGCCAAGAATATCATCACTACCTTTATCCGAATTGAGGGACAGTCGGTCGGTGTAGTTGCGAACCAACCGATGGTCTTGGCCGGATGTCTCGATATCGATTCATCTCGTAAAGCGGCGCGCTTCGTAAGGTTTTGTGACGCTTTCAACATCCCTATCCTTACGCTTGTAGATGTACCCGGATTTCTTCCGGGGACGTCTCAGGAATATGACGGCGTTATCAAGCATGGGGCGAAACTCTTGTTCGCCTATAGCCAGGCAACTGTACCCATGGTGACGCTGATAACACGTAAGGCCTACGGCGGTGCTTACGACGTCATGGCATCGAAACACATCGGAGCCGACATTAACTACGCTTGGCCGACCGCCGAAATCGCAGTTATGGGAGCTAAGGGCGCTACTGAGATCCTCTACCGCTCTGAGCTCAAAGACCTAGAGAAGATTGCCGCAAGGACGAAAGAGTATGAGGAACGTTTTGCCAACCCATTTGTGGCGGCAGAACGCGGATTTATTGACGAAGTAATCATGCCGCACTCGTCACGCCGCCGGATAGCCCGCGCTTTCGCTTCTCTCCGCAACAAGCGCGCCGAGACGAGGTGGCGGAAGCACGACACTATCCCATTGTAGTGATTGAGCGTTCTCTCAGGAATGTCCGGTTTCATCGTAGCATCGAACACGGCATCCAGTCCGAAAAAGAGGCCTTCCAATAAGGAATCAAGCCCCATGAATATCCACGAATATCAAGCCAAGGCTCTCTTGACGGGTTACGGCGTACCAGTCGCCGAAGGCGTCGCAATACTCGAGGCCGAAGACGCCGAAGCTGCTGCCATGAAGCTCCCAGGCCCGCTTTACGTCGTTAAGAGCCAGATACACGCTGGTGGTCGCGGCAAGGGCAAATTCAAGGAACTCGGCCCCGATGCCAAGGGCGGTGTTCGCCTGGCCAAGTCGATCGAGGAGGTCGTGGCTCACGCCAAGGACATGCTCGGCAACACGCTGGTAACCGCGCAGACCGGCGAAGCCGGCAAGCAGGTCAACCGCCTCTACATCGAAGACGGTGCAGACATCGACCGCGAACTCTATTGCT